>Ga0315914_1000207_pt1 | contig 61854 bp, 47 predicted proteins | sample MpolenodulesMG_FD_203920 | JGI IMG/M metagenome (GOLD analysis project Ga0315914, IMG submission 203920) | Medicago polymorpha root nodule microbial communities from Los Angeles, California, United States - elongated nodules | ecosystem: Host-associated > Plants > Roots > Nodule | place: USA...
ATTATGATTGAAATTCTTGTGATTTGGACGGTGTTAAATTTTCCTTGATCCCGTCGAGTAATTATTGTGCGGTGTTGTCAATTAATGCGCGAATCTGATGAATTGATTTGTTCTTGTATATTTAACAATATCTCTTTGAATTTTTTTGTTTTAACTAATTTGAGCTTGTTGGTCATTCCAATGTGTGTCTTCTGAAGCCTATTTTTTTTTATTTATCTATAGCAAGCAAAGGTGATATCTGACTCTACTGATTTTGAAGTTGGAACTTACTGTGGGAGTTCCAAGGGCACAAAATCTCATCAACACTGGGAGGAGGAGATTGAACAGAATGAGGTGACATTGGTAGTTAAATCATGTTGATTGTATTATTTTTCTATGTGTTGCTGTTATAACAACTTGAAGTAAAATCTGTTGAATGAAAGTTGGTGGAAAACTATTTAATTCCATCCAGGCAATCAAATCAATATATCGGGATCTATATATCTGTTGAGTTAAATTTTCATCCAACGGTGTTTGCTAATTCTAAATTTGAACCGTGTTCTTGTTTTTTCCCCTCTCAGGTTCTTGTCATGACCCCACAAATATTACTTCACAACTTATCTCATTGTTTCATCAAGATGGAGATGATTGCACTTTTGATTTTCGATGAATGCCATCATGCTCAAGTCAAAAGCAGTCATCCTTATGCAGAAATCATGAAAGTATGTTTCGCTTTTGTCAAATACATTCATAATGAGAACGTTACACATTTTTATGAATAAAAAACCTTTCCATTTCCAGTTTCTTTTTAATTTCACGATCACAATGTTTTGATTTTGCAATTTTTTAGGTCTTCTACAAAAATAATTCCACAAAGGTTCCCCGTATATTTGGCATGACTGCTTCCCCTGTTGTAGGAAAAGGTAAAGTAATAATGTTTATCTTCAAAAACTTGCTACGACTTTTTCCTGACTTAATTATTTTTGATATTCTTGATGTTTTAGGATTTTGGTAGGGAAGGAGGGAAAAGTTCAGAGACTCTGAATATAGTGTGTTATGATGTGATTTGTTACCAAAGACAAAGCATTAACCCTATTTCATTAAAGAAAAAGATCAATTCTCTAAGATAGCATTATAGCATTGCGGAAAAATCGCGAAAGTCACAACAGTTGAAATAAATTAGTTATGATAAATGCTAGGGTCACACCCTCTGACACACTCGTTTAATACACTCCAATACTAATTAGCCTACTTTTTTCACTCCTTTACCCGATGACCTCTTACACAGTTTGAGAGACATTTATTTTTAGTATAGAAAAACAACAATTTTTTTCCAGAATTCAAATGCAACATTGTCACAATCTGTTAGCTGCCATCGATCTGTCAAAGGTGGCCTTTTCTGTGTCTATAGTCTTCGTTGTTTGGCTATAGATGGTGAAGTTGCAATTGACAATTTGGAAGCTGAAGAGACGCCTGGGTAGAGGTTGAGAACAGTAGTTGAAAAGTTAAAATTGAAATAATAATAAAAAATAAAATCAATGGTTTGGCAATGAAATCGGTAGCAAGTCAAGAATAAAAATTGTGAATGATGTGGAAAAACAAAAAGGAAGAAAAAGGAGACTATTGTTATCTAAGTATGAGACTCACCCGAGACTCGTGAGTCGTTAGAGGTAGACATGGATGGATGCAGAGCACAATCCTCTTATCTACGAAAGAGTATGATTATACGTGAATGGAGTGTGACTCTTCAGATTGACTTTTAAATTTTATGGCTAAAAAAAAAGAAAGAAAACTCCAAAAATTACTTGTTTTCTGTTGTGCCCGTAGCATCCACTATAACCACAAATGCTATAGTGGCCTCTGTATCCCTTATAGAGGAGCTTGCTTAATACTTAATAGGTATATGAAGTTCATTCTTTTCCCCCTATCTCTGAAATTCAACAGTACGAATGTTTTGTCATTCTTATATCTGACCAGTTCTTCGAGGGTGTTACCATAAACATAGTTTGCTACATTGTTGATAGTGTATTCTTTATTTTGATGCTTATTGTTTTATGTGTACTCTTGGAGATAAAGTGCCTTTGCTGAATGCTAGAAGTGCTGAAGTTTACTATAAATAAGTGAATTCCTTGTCCAGTTTCTGAACTTTAACATGTTTTCATTTTCAGGTGCTTCTACTGAAGCAAATCTACCAAAAAGCATTAATAGTCTTGAACAAATGCTTGATGCTAAGGTAAGGTTTGCATAGCATTATATGCCAAAGAGGAGTGCCAGCAATCCACTCTCTTACACACATTTCCCAACACTCTCTCTTATATTGGTCTAAATTCATACGGGTTCCACCGAATCATGTGGGTCCCAAATAAATTTTAACTAATAATTGAAAAGCGTGTGTTGCTAGCAATATTCATATGTCAAATAGCTTAACTTCGAGAGCATCATTCGTAGATTGTCCTATAAATCTGGTGTCAAACTTTTGCCTTATTGTCCTGTGTGCAAGAAAGCAAATGTTCTTTCCATTGATAACATGGGTGAAGCCGATATATTGATCAAGAGTTCTTGTGAATGATTACCTAGTCGTTCTGTTTAGATGTTGGGCTTTGTTGCTTATCTTAATTATTTGGATATTGTTTGTAGGTATACTCAGTTGACGATGAGGCATTGCAATCTTTTGTGACCAGTCCTGCAGTTCGTATATACCATTATAGTTCGACTGCAAGTATGGAAACTAGCTTGTACTGTAAAATTGAGGAGATTAAATGCCAGGTACACTTTTGTTGTCTGTTATGGATTGTAAGATGATTAGGTGAACAAGGTTTACCTGATGACTGCTTTATTTCATGTTAGCAGTGCATAGAAACCCTTGGTAGGAGTATAGAAGATCACCAGAAGCGGATGAGCACAAAGAAACTTCTCAACAGGGTGCATGAGAATGTGGTCTTTTGTCTTAGAAGTCTTGGCATTTGGGGAGCATTGCAGGTAAAACTCATGGATTTGATTACAAGGCATATATGTGCTATTGAAAAAAAGATTATTATTATCATTCATGGTGTCTATTGGTGTCTGCAAGTACACTTTTTATTGTACTAGTATTATACAGAGTGCACTGTTTTTTGTTACTGGGCACGGCTTGTTTAAATTGCCTCTTGAAAGCAGAAACCTACCTTAGATGCTGTTTCGTCTTCTCTTCTTCACTAGTTGTTTTGGGGCTCTTGTTTTGTTCGTGGCGTGCCTTCTACATTCGTTGTTTAGGTTGTAATAGTTAATGCCATTTTTATTCTTCTCATATCTAAGAGAATATGCTTTCCATAGCTTTAATCTATTTCTGATTTATTGTTGGGGGCGAGTATGGAAATTTAGGGAGCAATGAGGAATAATATCTATAATTATACTTACAACTACGTAATTTTTCTTATTCAAAACCATAAAAATGCAAAGGTGACAAGATATTGAAAACATTTATTGCTTAAATATTGACTATGCATTATGTAATTATTATACTATTATATCTTACTGTATATGTTATCTAATTTAATGGTACTTATGGTGAGTTTTTAGATTAAGTTTGATTTCCTACATAATATTTTAGCTTGTCAGTTGTTTATCTCTATTTGTTTTAATTCAGAACTTGCTGTTTTAATTTTGTTCTTTTTCCTTCTTTAATTTTCATGTTCACCTTCCAAGGCTACCCGTATTCTTTTGAGCGGTGATCATTCTGAGAGGCATGCATTAGTTGAGGCAGAAGGAATTTCAAGTGACGAGTCTGCATGTGATAAATATCTTGCAAAGGCTGCTGACCTATTTGCTTCCAAATCCATGACAGGTATTATAATATTGCTTGGTGGTCTTTTAATTGTGTCATTACTGTTGCAGAATTTCCGAGTTGTTGCTTTTGATAATTTTTTCTATATCCATGGACTGTTAATTGTGATTCCATTTAGAGTCATGTTACATAAGGGTAGTTATGTCATTTACTATATATACATTTTACTAAATATATACATACTAGTATACATATAAAAAAAATATTAACATTAATATCTCATTTTCTTATATAAGGGTAGTTATGTCATTTTCTAAATATACATCTTTCTTTCCTCTCACAATTTACTCACTTTCACTCCTACCAAACAACCAAAAAATTATCTCACTTTCTACTCACTTTCATTCCTTCAACATTCTTTCCTCTTACTTTCTTTCTTTCTACCTTCTTTTCTCGGACTCCACTTGTGTACCATTGAGGAGGGAATGCTACATGACATTGGTCAATCCAGCTGTGACACATAAGCCAATTCGACTACTCTCTCTCTTTCACATATTTTTATGTTTAAAAAAATTGGCCAATGTCACACAAGTATGTGACACATATTGCCACGTGTCACACTTCAATTGGCCAATGTCACGTGACATTATGTCACACAAGTGAAATCCTCTTTTCTCATCCAAACAAAGCATACAAGTACAATTCATTGCTGCACATCATCACTTTCACATTAGGGTTTCGAACAAACTACAACCCTTTCACTTTTCGCGGCTATTTCCTCCCACCGTCAAATATCAACCCAAATCGAACCAATGCTGCTTCGTTGCGGTCTGATTTTATTCGTTGGTGATGATTTCAATTTCATGTTAACTACAATGGCCTTTGTTTGGTCGTTCGTCAGTGACACTTTTATTTCAACATCGAGTGTGATTTCCTTGATTAATAAAGGTCAGTTCTGAATTTATTTTTTTATTTCGATTTTGTGCTAAGTTAAGTAGATGAATCAATTAAAGAGATTTCACATAAGGAGGTTGCGGCGGTTTAGTGGTTTTCGCTGTGATATGGCGGCAGAGACGTTTCTTGAGCTAGGATGGGAACTGGGATGCTTTATTTCATTGATGCATTGTTTGTTAGATCAGAGTTCTTTTAGGATGTATATATTATACTTAGATGTTTTTTGTTTTATTTTTCGATTCTGTAGGTGACAGCGTATCTGATCCATCTTCTTTGGAAATATTAAAAGAGCCCTTTCTCTCTGCAAAGCTACTACGCCTCATTGGGATACTGACCAGTTTCAGGTTGGTTTCTTTAACAATTTTTTTCAGACATGTTTTTATATAGCATATGTCTAATGTATATAACCAAATTTGACTAACTATGGCTTGATTATGAAATCGATTTATACATTCTGATCAAATGTTCCAATTTCAGGTTGCAGCAGAACATGAAGTGTATAGTTTTTGTCAACAGAATTGTGACTGCAAGATCTCTGTCTTACATACTACAGAAGCTCGAGCTTCTAAGGCAATGGAAGAGCGGTTTTCTTGTAGGAGTCCATTCTGGAGCAAAGATTATGTCACGGAAGACCATGAGTGCAATTGTTGAGAAGTTTCGCTCTGGAGAGGTAGTAATTATTTTTGTATTTCACTCGTTAACTTTGAAATATATTATTGTGAGAATTGAATAGTTTGTAAGATTTTGTATGCTAATTTTTTATTCAGTTTGATGAGTAAAGAGTTAAGCCATACTACTGCACATGTATGCTTATTTATAATGACTAATAATAGGGGTGTAGTTCTTGTCCCCACATTAGTTTCTTGGTCTTGAAATGGTCACTCTATAGCTCATGGCTATCATTTTTTGTGGTTCACTTTAGAAGGCAAACACAGTTAAGGGTGTGCTGTAATTGTGTCACTGTCTCAGCACAAGTTCATATTCACCATAGTATTAATTACAGCCATTAATATATAAGTATCTTCAAAAGTTTTTTCTTTATAGGGCACCTATAAACTACATATATGCATTCGTTATCAATATAAAATAATCGAATAACATTGATTGCGGGAATGGAAGGAAATCAAGAATTTACAACAAAAGATTATCTTCTGGCCAGCAATGTTGTTAAGGTCAAGAGCCCATCTAGGATCGGGAGGGGGTTTGCAAGATTGTAAAACATAGGCTTCTAGCAAGGAGTGCAATAGCTTCCAACCAACCACAACAGAGAAAGTCAAGCGTGATGGGAAAGGATGTAGGTGACTTGATGCAAACAGAGGGTCGATAGATAGGGTGAAAGATGCGAAGAGATGAGCAGAGAGGGTTGAGAGAGAAGGGTGTCTGTTTTGGGGAAGGCAAAATGGCATTTTATGGCACATAAAGGGTTAAAAGTATGGGTTTAAGGAAATAAATATATCTAGTCTGCGTCCTCATGCTTTTTAACATTTTCTTTCACTTCATTTCCGTTTTTAGAACCTTCAAACACTATTGGAGATAATATAAATTGTCTTTTACTTCTCTGCATGTATTCCAAGCATAGTTGGTGTTAGGAAATGAAACTTAAATACATATAAAAATAATTTTGTTACTGGCTTATTTATGTAATATATATCCTAGCTTGTCAAAAAGTTGAGTGGTGGTAACATGTTTATTTGGATTACAATGTTCACAGCTGAATTTACTGGTTGCCACCAGTGTGGGGGAAGAAGGACTTGATATTCAGACATGTTGCCTTGTCATACGGTTCGATCTTCCAGAAACTGTTGCCAGTTTTATACAGTCAAGAGGCCGTGCACGCATGCCTCGTTCAGAATATGCATTTTTGGTTGACAGGTATCTTTACAATTTAGAGATATTAAAAGGAATCTATGCAAATCCGTCCTTCTGGTTATTTATGGAATCTTATTTTTGCAGTGGAAATGAGAAGGAATTAGCCATTATTGATGGTTTTGAGAAAGATGAGTTCCGAATGAATACAGAAATTACTGACAGAACATCCAGTGAGACATACGACATCCCTGTAGAAAAAACATTCAGAGTTGATTCATCCGGTGCCTCAGTCAGTTCGGCATATAGTATCTCATTGCTCCACCAGTATTGTTCAAAGCTTCCACATGATGAGTATGGGCTTATTTAAGTTTTGACCTTTGTTTGACCCAAAATATATATTCCACTAAGGAGTTTCAGGGAAATGAAGTACAAATTTTATGTGTCTTAAAATGTTGCTAATCTATCTTTTCAGGTTTTTTGATCCCCGGCCAAATTTCTTTTACTTTGATGATTTAGGAGGGACTGTCTGCCAAATAACTTTGCCTTCCAATGCTCCTATACACCAAATTGTTGGTACGCCACAATTGTCTATGGAAGCTGCGAAAAGAGATGCTTGCCTGAAAGTAATTGAAGAACTGCATAAATTAGGTGCTTTGAATGATTGTCTTTTGCCAAGGCAAAATGATGCAGAGCCAGAAAAGGTTTTGGATTCTTCTGATTCACATGAGTATGCAGGTAAAACTTCAGCTGCACTTTGATTAGTCATTGCTTTCATTATCTTTCACTAGGCTGTCAGAAATGTACTGTATACATTATATTTTGAAATTAAGCGTTGAGCATGATAACTTGTCTATGAGTGTAAGGAGAGTGACTAATCCTCGATGCTGATCAGTGATCATGTTTAGACTTTTTAAACTGTGTCGCCCTTTTCTCTGGATAGTTTAATGTTGATTCATTGTTGGTGTGAAAACTTGCACCATAATCCATTCATGTGTTGCCAGATCACTGAAAGATTTTTTTCTCTTAGGCAGTTATTATCATAGTCAAAGGTTTAGATGATGTGGTAACACATGATAAGATACGGTAAAAGCTTACACAAGCAGTGGATTAAAACTAAACTCTTCTATGTATCTTTGCATGCTTCTAAGCTTGTTGAGGAATTTTTTTTATCCGTTTTCAGTTGTAGTACTATTACTATGTTGATTACTATTAACTTATGGCTCTAGGGATGTAACAATTTGGCTATGTGAGTGCTATATTAATTTTCATTTATCTGCAGATGACATTTCAAGAGGAGAATTATATGAGATGCGAGTTCCTTCTGTCTTTGGACAGTCATGGAAACATGAGGAGAAAACTGTCCGTCTCAACTCTTACTACATTAAATTTTCCCCCACTCCAGAGGATAGGGTCTATAAAAATTTCGGTTTATTCATCATGACTCGTCTTCCAATGGAGGCAGAGGAACTGAAACTTGATCTTCATCTTGCTCACGGTAGATCCGTGATGACAAAATTTATTCCATTTGGAGTTGTAGAATTCAACAAAGATGAGGTGAGTAACTCTTTCAACAAAAAATTGAAAAGAAAAAGAAAATTTGAAGTTAACAATTGGGCTTTTCCATCTTGCAGATTAAGATGGCGGAGAATTTTCAAGAAATGTTCCTCAAAATTATTCTCGATAGATTAGAATTTGTTTCCAAGTTTGTAGAATTGGGTGCTAAATCTCACACAAGCACATCGACCTTCTACCTTTTGCTTCCAGTCATATTGAAAGAATATGATGATGTGATGAAAGTAGACTGGAAGACAGTGAAGAGATGCCTTAGTTCACCAATTTTCAGGCATCCAGAAGTTACTTCAGATAAAATCGTTACCTCTATGGATAATCATCTGCTACTTGCCAATGGTTACAGAAGTATTACAGATGTTGAGAATAGTTTAGTGTATGTTCCACATACCAAGTTATTTTTTTTTGTCACAAATGTTATCTATGAAAAGAATGGATTCAGTCTTCATAAAAATTCAGAAACTTCAAGCTTCGTGGACCACTTAAATGAAAAGTAGGTATCTGTATATTAATTATTATTATTGCTGATACATTGTTATTTCACTTTTGGTTTTCCATCTCCATATTTTTTTTATTAATGAAAACGTTTAGATTTATGAGAGATATTTAAAACTTCCTGATTAACTGATAGAATCGGACATCAGAGGTTTTGTATATGTAATTTGGAATATCATTTATTTGTACTGATATTTGACGAAACAAACCTTGCATGCTTGGATGTCAGGTTTTCCATTGATCTCAAACGCCCTGAACAACCACTTCTGCATGCAAAACAACTCTTCAATTTGCACAACCTACTACACGATCGAAAGAATGTGGATGATGCTGGTACTGTGTTGAATAACCTATTTTTTGTGTGTTCAATTTTGTTTGTCTTGGTAATTAAATTTTTTGACATGATTTTTTACAAGCCAGCAGAGTGTCTTTGCTTTGTCATTTTTTCCACATTTCAGGTCCAGTAGTTTGTAACATTTGTGGCAGGGATTGTCGATTAGTAGCGCAGTAGGTGCAGCACATTTATGGGTTTTTGGTAGGGATAGGTCAAAACCTATCTGATGCCATTGGCAACTTAAGAAATTGAACAACAATAGGGATAGCCTTGGGTGTAGGAAACGGTTCACACACAATCAGCCCCCACACTCAAAATTGGTGTTAATATTAATCCCAAATTAGATTGCTTCTAACACATATACATTATATGCTACCATAAATATCAATGATAATCTACCGATGAATGTGTATTTCTCTATGTTTTTGCATTGACAGACATCTGGATTTTGGATTTATCTTGTATTTTGATAATTCTTCCGATTCTTCTCTAAATGATTGTAGATTTTAATTTTTCAGTCACAGAACCACGTGAGCTGGAGGAACACTTTGTTTATTTTCCTCCTGAGCTATGCGAACTGAAAATAGCAGGCTTTTCAAAGGATATTGGCAGTTCCATATCTTTGCTACCTTCAATTATGCATCGTCTTGGAAACTTGCTGGTTGCCATTGAACTGAGGAACCATCTATCTTCCTCCTTCCCAGAGGCAGCTGAAATTAGTGCCCATAGGGTAAGGCCTTAGTAAATGCATGTGTTATTCCTTTTCAACAAACTGTTGCAGTGCTTATGTTGTACACGTTATTGTTGTAGTTTAGAGCTACTAACAATTATGAATAACACTACCAGGTTCTAGAGGCTCTCACCACCGAGCAGTGTCAGGAGCGCTTTTCCCTTGAAAGGCTCGAAGTGCTCGGTGACGCTTTCCTTAAATTTGCTGTTGCACGCCATTTTTTTCTGTTGCACGACAGCTTTCATGAAGGAGACCTTACCAGCAAGCGTTCCAATATTGTAAATAATTCCAATTTGCTCAAGTTGGCTATTAAGCGCAATTTGCAGGTAAAGTCATATTTCATGCTTTTTCATTACCTAAATAAGAAAGTATTATCATTCTTTCTATCTTGAGGTCAACTTTCAAGCTTTAAAATGCATATTTTTATTTAATGACTTCAGTTGTTTAATGTTTATATCCTTGTTCTTTCTTCCAGGTCTATATACGTGACCAGGCACTTGATCCCATCCAGTTCTATGCATTAGGCCGTCCTTGCCCAAGAGTTTGTACTGAGGAAACTGAAGACAGCATCCACTTATGTTTAGATTCTGGTGAGGAGAAAAGGAGTGCAACTCAAATCCATTGTAATAAAAATCACCATTGGTTGCATAGGAAAACAATTTCTGATGTGGTTGAAGCTCTTGTGGGAGCATTCATAGTTGACAGTGGATTTAAAGCTGCAATTGCCTTTCTTACATGGATTGGCATACAAGTAAATTTTGAAGCCTCGCAAGTTGTTAATATTTGCACTGGAAGTGTTGGCTATTTTCCTCTTTCTAGTGAAGTAGACATTCCCTCCCTTGAAGGAAAATTAGGGCATCACTTTGTTCATAAGGGTCTACTTCTTCAGGCATTTGTACATCCTTCGTATAATAAGCACGGAGGAGGCTGTTATCAGGTAATCATTTTTCTTTTGGCTCCCAATTTTTGACTTTAGATAAGATTTATTATCTCTACTTTATAGCTCTTGGTCGGAATTCTATTGGTACATTTTGATCTTCAGTTTTAAAAACCTGATAAATCTTTGCAGAGACTGGAGTTTCTTGGAGATGCTGTCTTGGATTATTTGATTACGTCATATCTATACTCTGCTTATCCCAAACTAAAGCCTGGCCAACTGACAGATCTGAGATCGTTGTCTGTCAATAATAAGGCATTTGCCTGTGTGGCAGTAGATCGCTGTTTTCATGAATTTCTTCTATGTGGTTCAAGTGCTCTGACTGGGGCAATAAAAAAGTATGCGGACTATATTACAAGACCTGTATCAGACCGTGACACAAATGGAGGGACAAATAGTCCTAAGGTAGATACTGTGACCTTTTTATAATGTTGCAGCTCCAAGATGCATTTACTGTTATTCATTTCAAATACATCTGCCTGTGAGGAGACGCTCCTTAAGTATAATGTTTGTATCCGTTTCAAAGTTTTAATGGGTTCGTATTGCTGTGTAACTTTGCATTATATATATATGGGGTTTAAATGGACATTATGGATTGTTTCAGGCCTTAGGTGATTTGGTGGAATCTTGTATTGGTGCCGTTCTTCTTGATTCAGGATTTGATTTGAACAAAGTTTGGAAGATTATGACATCATTCTTGGACCCAATCATGAAATTTTCATCAAGTTTACAGCTTAGTCCTGTTAGGGATTTGCAAGAACTTTGCCAATCTCATAATTTGGAATTGGAGCTTTTGACATCCAAACTAGCTAAAACTTTTTCAGTTGAAGCTAAAGTGACTGGGGACGGTGTATATGAAAAAGTTTCTGTGACCAGCCATAATAAAAAAGAAGCTGCTAAAGTTGCTTCACAACGACTATTTTCAAAGTTGAAGGTAAAATAAGTATGCTTAGTTTTCTTATATTTCCATTCTCATTTTCTCAACACCAACGGTGCATTTTTCCTCAGTGCATAGTGGCACAACATCCGAGTATATTGCTGTTGATTTCTGTAGAAATAGGAATTGTTTTGGGAGGTCTGGACTGAGCAGGGAAGTTGGTTCTCTCACAGAATTGGGATTATCTTTTGCATTTTTTTTTCTTTCTATTTTTAATCTTGTAAGTAGGAGGGTTGCTCATTTATTTTTGCATTTGTTGGTTTATCTGTAACAACCTATGGTTATAGGATTTATTTCCCTCGATTCAGATTATAATTCAATATCTGTTTGGTTCCTATCGTACACACAATTCTTTTCAATTATTGGAAAGAGGAATGCAAGTATGTGTGCAGAAGGTGCAAATTAGTAAAGCGGTAGTATTGCTACACACAAAACTAATTTGATAGAAACTACGAACTAATGCGAAAATATCTTCTCCAACATTTAAGCTTATTCCTGGGTGTTGTTACTGTTTCTGCTGTTATTTCTACTATATATCAATCATTTAGAGAGATGCATTTTGACTTTTTTAGCTACAACTTCAGCAGCTATATTGCCTGTATTTTACTGTATGATTTGAGTCACCATGGGTGTGAATGCGCAGGCTCAAGGCTTGAAACTGAGGACAAAAACTTTGGAAGACGTTCTGAAATCAACATATAAGAGGGAACCAAAACTCATTGGCTTTGATGAAACTCCCATTGATGTAACATATACTACTACCATCGAACAAGTAATGATTAATGGAGACCTATGCAGCAATTCTAATCCAGAAATCTGCCCTATTCGGGATGTATCGGATGCATCCTTCTCGTGTGTTATACGTGTCGCGCAACGGCTTCAATCTTCTTCTAAGGGAAAGCTTAGTGAAACCGTTCAAAATCGTGATTGTGGCAGTGACTTAGCAAGGACAGGTAATATAAAAACTGTAGTTGTTTTGTTGTGCCAAATACCGAAGCCGGCAACCTCTGTTCCATTGATTCTAACTATTTTTTCACATTATTTGATACAAAATAACAGCAAGATCGCGATTGTATGAATTATGTGCTGCTAATTACTGGAAACCTCCTTCATTTGACTGCTGCAAGGAAGAGGGACCGGACCACCTTAAGTTGTGAGTCCCTCAATATCTTTTTTGTTTTAATTAATCTTTTTGATATAAATGTTTATCTGTACCCATTTTTTGTGAAATTCTCTGTATTAATCATTCATGCGATGCAAAAATACACAAGGGTATAAATAGCCTAGGGAATACAATCAAATTAAGGAAACTAGTCAACTCCTGTATTGACAAGAAAAGGAAAGATTAAATATGATTGTCTCCTTAACTCTTTTACTTCAACCACCATGTCAACATTGTTGTGCAACATAAAAAACTTTCAGTGTTTATCGCTTGGTATATTTTTATTTTTAACACGATATCAAGGATCCTGTGTTGACTACCTTTGCTTCATTTTAGATTCACTTGCATGGTGGCAATGGAGATAGAAGAGGCCTCAAATATGATTATCGAGTTTATTGGGGAACCTCTACCAAAGAAGAAAGATTCAGCGGATAGTGCAGCTGAGGCTGCATTTTGGTACCTGAAAGAGAAAGGTTACCTGCATAATGCTAAGGGTAACTGACAAGCTCCTAACAAGTATATATCATGTAACATAAATCCAGAGACAATTCGGCGTAGGAAAATCATTTTTTGACAAAGTGGCTGGTATAGTTTATTATAGAGAAGGCCATGAAATCTAAGTTGTTTTATATTGTTACAGATAAACCATGTTGTTGGTATAGTTTAATATAGGCCTATGTTGTTTTATTATGTTTTTGTAGTGTCTAAGTTTTTTTTTTTGAGGGAATGTAGTGTCTAAGTTGTTTATATCATTTTATCTATAGTGTACCTCAAATTATTGCAGAACATTTTATAATGTATGACATGTGAAATGTAAATATTTATTTGTTGAGCCACCATAATAGGTCGTTCATAAAATATCAACTTTTCTTTTTAATTTTAACCAAAGAACGAGCTGTTCAACAATTATCCTGCAACCAATTAAACTTGTTTAATTTAATTTCACGAACAAAAGAATATGATATTCACTAACGACGTAATAATGATAGCAACGAAATTAGGTGGCGTGATGGAAACTGCAGTGGCTTTGAACACACCCTCACATCGGCTTTTCCCCATCACGAGTTTCTTGTGCGTCAATCCGAAATATTTTAATGTGTTTCAGAGGTTTTTATGCCGTTTGGATTATATATTCTAAATAAAATAGAGTGCATGAGAAATCAATAATGCGGGAAAAGAAAGAGTTTTATTGTTATTGTTGTAGATCGTGATGGGTAAGTGAGGATGAGACTGAGCTAATGGTTGTTAAACACTGCCCATAGTGGTCTTTTTTGTGCACCACCTTATTATAGTGGCCAACACAGACGTGACCTTAGAAAACTTACCGGTAGTTTCAACGAGTAGAGAAAAATGGAGAATGGTAGATTAAAACATTTTTTTACATGTAAAGTATTTCAAGTTTACAAACGTACATTATGCACCAACCACTTGCACTAAACTTACTTTGATTTGTGAATAAAGATATTTGTATCTATATAAATGGAAAGGAAAATGAAGAGAATGAGAGTTGAAATTGTAAAATGTATTTCTCTCTAAACATAGTTTTTTTTTGTCTTAACCTATGCTTTTAAGGAGAAAAGACTTTATTCTTCAAAAAAAAAAAACAAAAAGGAGAAAAGATTTTGATAATCCGGAGTTTAGCTGATAGGTAAGTAAAAATTAGTCAAAAATTGTTTTATCTAAGATCTGAATTCGATTTTTTTTTTTCAAACAATCCTTCATAAAATTAAGGTAATATTTTGTGGATGTAAAAAGTTTATTTCCCTATTATAAAAACATATTTTTGTGGATTTAGATTAGAGAACTAATTTTGATGATTTTGATTGCTAAAACTTAGAAAAATGGTTCCAAAAATTAATTTCTTATACATCAAACTTTATTGTGGAGATTAATATTCAAAATGTATTCAATTTATTTTTTAAAAGGATCAAACTCAGTTATAACTCTACTTCCACCGTTCTCTTCTAAAAAGATAGCATAACTGTCATTAGTAGTAGTATTGTGCTTACGTTTAATCCTTTTTCAAAAACTTACGTTAATGTCAACTATGGTGATTGACGGGTATAAGATAAGAAAGTGCATTCACCAACAAAAAAAAACGTGTGAGATCATGGTGCATGTTAATGTCATTATCTATATCTTTATTTACTTTTAAATTTCTACTCTTTTTAGCTTTTTACTTATTTTTATTATATAGTTCGTTTTAAAGGGAACAAATTATTACATACACATACATAATAAATTATCAATGTTTTAAAATACATCTTTGACCTCTCAAAAAAATATCAATCAACCCTATTTTTGTCTATTCAATTTATACAAATTCATTTTCTGTGTACTTCACGCGCCACGATATCCTACGCTCCCACGCACCCGCTACACTTTTCCCGCCACAATATTCCCGCCAAAACCCTCCCTCTTATTCTTCTTCTTCCCATTTCTTCCACAGAATCACCGAAGGAAAAAAAAAAAAAACCTAAAACCCTAATCCCAAATCAGAGATCTCAAAAATGTCAGGCTGGGACGAAGGAGGCGTATACTACAGCGACCAAGCACACTCATGGGACGACGGCCGCAGCGGCGAAACCGATGCCGCCATCTCCAACCACACCATCCTCCAAAAATTCAAAGAATTCATCCGTAACTTCGAGACCGGTAACAATGTCTTCCCTTACAGGGAAAGCCTTCTCCATAATCCCAAATATCTTCTCGTTGATATGGAAGATCTTGACTCTTTTGACCCTGATCTTCCCTCTAAACTCCGATCTTCTCCCGCCGATATTCTTCCTCTGGTAATTTTTTCTATACTTCGATCTTCTCCGGTTGATAATTTTTTTTGAATTTGATTTTTGTGTTGATTTGTTTTTATTTTCTTGTTTAGTTTGAAACTGCGGCGGCGCAGGTTTTGGTGAGTTTGAAGACGAAGGTTGCTGGAGATACTGGTGATATGGAAGATGCTGCTCCTGGTGATGTTCAGATTCTTCTTACTTCTAAGGAGGATTCCGTTTCGATGAGATCACTTGGGGTGAGTTGATTTTAACTAATTTTTTGTTTATGAAGTTGTTTAGGGAGTTACGGTTCCAATTGATATATTTGATATCCGTAGCACCAACTCTTTTAATTGAATTGTGACTAGTGTCTAACACTGACACACATGATTACATTCAATTGTGTTATTTTGGCAAATTCTTACTAGTGTTAGTGTCGTGTCTTGTGTCCATGTGTGTGCTTCATAGTATTTGATAGTTTCTATAAAGCAAGTTGATTATTATTGAAACTCAAGTGCTTAGGGTTTCAATTAAGACATCTGCTAGTTTCCATGAAACAAGTTGATTATGTTGAATCTCGACTGCTTAGGAATTGAGATATTTGCTAGTTGCAACAGGACAAGTTGATTCTTATTTAATTTTGAGCATTTGGTATATTTGAGGTTACATCAACTTGATTATCTTTTTATCATTTTCGTAGGCTCAATACATTTCAAAGCTTGTTAAAATTGCTGGGATAACAATTGCTGCGTCGAGGACTAAAGCAAAAGCAACATATGTGACCTTGATATGTAAGAATTGTAAGAAGGGGAAGCAAGTTCCATGTCGGCCAGGACTTGGGGGAGCAGTTGTTCCACGTTCATGTGATCATGTTCCTCAGGTTTAGTTTGTGCTGTCTTTTGCTTATTTTGCAGTGGATACTTCACTGTTTATTTTGCGTTTTTGAGGATGTTTCTTACATGATAAAAGGGTTTTTTTTGTAGCCTGGAGAAGAACCTTGTCCAATTGATCCATGGCTTATTGTTCCCGACAAGAGCAAATATGTTGATCAACAAACCTTGAAGTTGCAAGAAAATCCAGAGGTAATATACAGTTGATATGATAAAAGGTTTAAAGACAATTTGAATGATAATCATTAATCATGACATCTTTATGTTGGCTTTTGAAGGACGTTCCAACCGGAGAGCTTCCTAGAAACTTGCTTCTATCAGTTGATCGACATCTTGTTCAAACTGTAGTGCCTGGCTCAAGATTAACAATCGTTGGAATCTATAGTATTTTTCAGGCCTCCAACTCTTCTACATCGTGAGTTAATCATCTTTTTTCAGCATCTTTAGATTTCTTCTTTGAGCAATCTACAGTTTTTTTTATGAGACCAATCTACAGTTGATGTCAATATATTCAAACTCTGTTTTACGCAGCAACAAAGGAGCAGTTGCAGTCAGGCAGCCTTATATTAGGGTTGTAGGAATAGAAGATGGAAATGAAGCCAAGTCTCGAGGTCCCACTGCGTTTACAAATGAAGAAGTTAGTGTTCACCAACTATCAATTGACTACTTCTGTGCTTTATACCTTGTTGGCTGCCTCCTTTAAGATCACGTTTTAGCTGAATGAATGTTAACAGTGTTTGTGGATCCTGTGAAACTAATTTTTTAAACCAACTTTATTAGGTTATTTGTGTCTTAAGAATTTTGTCATTTCCTTTCAATACTAGATACCGTCTATGATTTCTCAGTTCTATGAGTTGTATATGATCTTACTTCTATATTTATAAACCTAGGCTAAATTTTCATTCCTACTGTTACATATTCCTCATCTGTAGATGTTATGGTGCTAACAATGGTATCTTATACAGATTGAAGAGTTCAAAAAATTTGCAGCTGATCATGATGTATACAAAAATATATGCTCCAAGATTGCTCCGTCTATATTTGGGCATGATGATGTCAAAAAGGCTATGGCCTGTCTTTTATTTGGAGGGTCAAGAAAGGTATTCTGTTGTCTTTGAATACTCGTGTATTTTGTTGGAAATATCCAAACTTTCATACATGGCTGCTGATCATATGGTCAATTTCCTTGCAAGCAGCATTTGCCAGATGGGGTGAGATTAAGAGGTGATATCAATGTGTTACTTCTTGGGGATCCATCTACAGCAAAGTCACAGGTTATTTGTTTGCATTTTTCCTGTAGACTGGTTCTTTAGTTACTACAGCAAAGTCACAGTTTTTTTTTGTTGCATTTTTCCTTTTGAATGGTTCTTTAGTTACTGTGTGACAGTTGAGTTGAGTTATTAAGAACAAGTGCCACTTGTGGTATCCAAAAATGTAATTGTTTTTCCGTCATATATAATGTTTAGATTTTAACATGAAATGCTCTATCATTTTTTTCTTCTATTTTTACAATTTAGCTTAGCGGTTTTGAATAATTTAACCATTATTTCATTCGCATCATAGTTTGCATTTCCCTACATTACGTGACAGTTGCATTTTACAGTTTCTCAAGTTTGTTGAAAAGACTGCTCCTATTGCTGTGTATACTTCTGGAAAAGGATCATCAGCTGCTGGTCTCACAGCTTCTGTAATCCAAGATAGCAGCACTGTAAGTCCTTTACTTAATGCATTGTTTGCATTGGATACTAAATGTCTGTCATCACTACTTAATGTTGAGATATGATCATAAACTAGTCCTTTGTGTATCTTGATGGAGAATCTCTGATCGTTATTCTTTGCATTTTCAGCGCGAGTTTTATCTTGAAGGAGGAGCCATGGTCTTGGCAGATGGAGGTGTTGTCTGCATTGATGAGTTTGATAAGATGAGACCAGAAGATAGGTGTGTAAACCATTTGTTGTTACTCTTTGGTAATTTGTCATTGTTGGTTTTTGTTGAACTATTTCACTGTATCTGTTATGTAGGGTTGCCATTCATGAAGCCATGGAACAGCAAACTATATCCATAGCCAAAGCAGGAATAACAACCGTTCTTAATTCAAGGACTTCTGTTCTTGCTGCTGCCAATCCCCCTTCAGGGCGTTATGATGACCTTAAGGTCAACTGCTATATAACCCCCCTCTTTTTTTTTAATTATTTTAAAAAAAAAGCATATCATCATTATAAGAGACTAACAAGATTCATAAATGTTTCTCCAGACTGCACAGGACAATATTGATTTACAGACAACTATTCTTTCTAGGTTTGATTTAATCTTCATTGTGAAAGACATCAGAATGTACGAACAAGATAAGGTAACTTCAACTATTTTTTACTCTGTTCTCAGCTTTCAGCATGTGATACTTTTTTTTTCTTCCTTTGAATGCAGCTTGTCCTATGAGAAAATGCTGTGTCAATTTTGTTGTGTTGTGATGTTAACATTTGATAATGCACATTATCTAAAGTAACTTTTTGAAAAAATTATCTAGTTAATATTTAGCAAAATGTAGCTTGCCTCTTGATTTGTGTGTCTGGCATTAAAGAACTAGTTTTGCAGACCATGCATAAATATATTTTACATGTTCAATGGTTTTCAATAGTTTTCAAGTCGATGTTTGACGTATTTTGGTTTACAGATAATAGCTAGTCATATCATAAAGGTTCATTCATCAGCTAGTGCAACGAGGGGTGAGAACAGGACTCCCGTTTCCAAGGAAGAAAATTGGCTGAAGAGGTATGCCATATCTAAGAACTTGATCAAACTTTTCATTAATTTCATTTATTTGAGAGAATGAGCTTAGGGCTGTTATGTAAATAGGTACTTGCAATATTGTCGAACTGAATGCCACCCTCGTCTATCGGAAGCTGCAGCAACAAGGCTGCAAAATAATTACGTGAATATCAGACAGGTATTCATGAATATGCTATCAAATTAATGTAGAAATGCAATGTTAGCCTGTAGTCTCAATATGGTTATTAGTAGTTGATGATGTTGGAGACCGATCTGTTTTGCCTTTTTTGTCCATTTGATGTCATTTATAATTATATTTCTCCTAGAAAAAAGGGCCAGTTGGCTAAATATGCTACGCTCATCATGTTGGTGAGTGTTGTATAGCTATCAAGACATATGGCTGACGTAATTTTTGTGAATCAATAGGGTTGGCTCGTTAAAAAAAAATTATATTTCTCCTCTAAATGCTGATATAATAAAATGAACATGCTTCTAAAAATAGAATTCACTTTTTCTTGTGGAAAAAATGTAGGATATGAGGCGGCAGGCAAATGAAACTGGAGAAGCGGCTGCAATACCAATTACTGTAAGGCAGCTGGAAGCTATTGTAAGGTTGAGCGAGTCACTTGCAAAGATGAAACTGTAAGTATCACTGTCATTCTTTCCTGGGTACCTTTTGTCCATACCTCCTGGTGCATTTTCATAAAAATTTCAAAACACGGTACTGATATAGATTGTAGGATGTCACAAATTTGTTTGGAAAGGTGGTTAATATGTTTGTCAACAATTTGTATTAGTTTTCCAAGATTGCCCTTGTAATTATTGTCATCCTAATTTCAATGTCTTGCTTTTTGTACTCAGTCAACCAATCTTTACAAGAGAAAAGAAGTTTTTATCTTTTTCATGTGTAAGAGGATATTTTTGTAAAGAAAAATATTAATGTAATAGACAATTTAAAAAATTGACTTGTAAAAAGGGACAAACAAATCTGAAAAAATGTCTTATATTCATGGTTCAACAGACAATCTATAAAAATGTCTTTGTATATCTATATCAGTTGGTTCAATAATTCAATAGTTGTGGACATAAATAAGCCTTACAAGCTTATGTTTTTGGGTTACATAATTCTACCATTGAATGTAAAATCCTTAATATGCATTGCTTAACGAAAATCACTAAATTCTATTACATTAATCATCGTTTTGATTTTCTTTTTTGGATTGCCTTTTTCCGTTCTTTTGTTGGTCCATCATTTTTTTTTGACATAATGCACCAGATCTAATCATGCTACTGAGGACAATGTGCAAGAAGCCATAAGGCTTTTCACCGTGTCTACAATGGATGCAGCTAAGTCGGGAATAAACCAACAAATAAATCTCTCACCTGAAATGGCCCGTGATATACAGGTTTGTCGTGTGATGAGTTCATTTCTCTTCTTCCTTCCGTATAGGTTTCATATGCTGATTAGTTATTTATTTGCTCTGAGCAGCAAGCAGAAGTTCAGATAAAGAGAAGAATCGGGATTGGGAACCACATATCAGAAAGAAGACTGATTGATGATCTCGGTAGAATGGGGATGAATGAATCTATTGTAAGTACTAAGCCACTTTACCTGAGAAGAATGTCATATAGCTTACAAACCAGAATTTGATGATGCCGTTTGGTTCAAACTTTTAAAAGATACACATTATTAACGGGGTTATGTTGGGACTTTCAGAAATTAGCCGATGTTTTGCCCATCATAAGCACACAAACACCAAAAATATTTAGACTACGAAACAATAAATCACATTGTTGCAGCGACAAAGGGGATTGAATGAACCATAACACTGTTCAAAACTGTTGCAACTTAAAACCATTATGTGTTCCTTTTTTTCTTCTTCTCTTGAACTATACTCAAGCATGTTGTTAACAATCTTTTCACCAAAAGCTTACATGTATATATTTTTTATTGTTGTATTCATTCATATAAAACATTTGGCAGGTGAGAAGGGCCCTTCTAATCATGCACCAGAGAGATGAAGTAGAGTACAAGCGAGAAAGGCGTGTTGTATTTCGGAAAGCCTAACTTGTCGGTTTTCTCACCCATTAGGTATCATGTAGAAGAATGCTAAGCTTCCTTTAAGGGCATTCAATTGTGTTCTTCGAGTTATTTTAAGGTTTAGTTTTTTTTTCTTTGTAAGGTTTGATGTTAGCTTTTTGCTTCTATAATATGCAAGAACTGTGTATATCAACCATGTACTCCAAAACCATGGAAAAGAATCTAATGTCAATCTTATTGTGGGGTAAAATCTGAAGTTATATCAGCTTCAAATTTTTATTCTTTTTATAAAACAATTGTATTTTAAACTACACCAACTTTAACATTCTTATTTTTTAGGACATTGTTTTTATTCTTTTATTTTACATTCCTATTGATTTTCTGATTGTTTTTCAATAAATTTTAACATTTCTCATTAATTCTCTAAGCGAGAGTTTACAAAATTAAGTTAGTTTTAATTTAGATATGTTTCAATCAACACTCGAATATATTTCAATAAAAAAAATACTCACATACATTGATTGAATTACACAAGTTAAACATAACTCTGTTGGAAAATGCTCACAAGCTCTCCAAAATTTTGCAAATGCCCTTATACATTCATTAGAAGCTGTGTTTAGATGCTCTCGATATTCTTGGACGATAACTTCCGATGCACCACATGGTCAGTAGGAACTGCTCCAAGAACTCTACAATTTGATGGTTCTTGGATAGATTTTACGGTTCATCCTTGTTTCCTGATTAAACTTTCTACTTGTGAGGCTGGCACACGTGAAGGAGCGTCTAACCCATGAATTGACCGTTTATGAGCAGGTGGAAAAGAAGGACCAGGCTCATCTTCAGCTAATATCATTACCTAGATCCCTTTACATGCCACTTACAATCTCAGGATCAACAAGGTAGCACATCCTTAACCGGAGAGGACCATTTCATGTCACAAATGGCAAAATTGGGCTAAACAAGGATGAATACTTGGACTTGAAGTTAATCAAGACTACAACAATTGAGCAAAAGAACAATCACAAAATATGTGTTGACTTTATTGTGAAGTTGCCTAACACAAGCTACACATGGAGACTACGATCTCCAAACAATCAAACTGAGTTTTTACTTCAACTTATTTTGCCTAAGTGGAATCGACTTGTAACCTCGAGTTTTAACATTTTGATCTTTTATTTGAAGTTATGGTTAAGTTATTTAACTAACGATATTTGAAAGTCTTATATGTTATATGTCATAAAAAAAGTTGTTTCGAACACAAAACATGAACTTTTATATAATAAAAAGGGACTAAAATTGAAACCAGAAAATTTAAAGGGACCAAATATTGAATAATTTTTTAGAGAGACTAAAACTAAAAGTCAATATATTTAAAGAGATTAAAAACATATTTTAACCCTAAAAAAATTCGCTTTTTCTTTAAACAAAATATTTTCACAAAGCAAACGAGACTTGAATTTGTTACAATCTCCATCCCACAAAAATTGTTCTATTTGACCATTTAACATATATTAAAACAAACAAAAATGATGATTTTACTTAATTCAATCGAATTTACGAGTTGAGTCTTGAAATAAAAGTTAACTTACTGATGATTTTACTTAATTCAATCGAATTTACGAGTTGAGTCTTGAAATAAAAGTTAACTTACTGATGATTTTACTTAATTCAATCGAATTTATGAGTTGAGTTTTGAAATAAAAGTTAACTTACTTTTTAACCTCATCACATTGAATCTAGCATGACCTACCTGTTAAAAGTAAAATATGGTCGGCATAGGTCAATATTAGCGAAATAAATAGACTATTCCGTAAAAAGAAGTATATTCATGTATTTTTTTACTAAAAAAAAGTATATTAATGTTAACTAAATGAGGTTTTCCCCTTTAATAAAAACTAAATGAGGTTTTAGAAGCGAAGTAGTGATTTACATATGTTGGTTTTTTTAGAGGTTGTTTGACTAAATGACAATCTATTAAGAAAATAAGCTGTGTAAAATATTAGACTTAAATAGAATATTGTTTCTTCTATTTTAATCAAATCAATTATTATGATGCGAGTCTCTGGGTACCACACCTCCTAAATACAATAGAGTTCACTTGTCAAGAAATTAATCAATGCATTTTTTGTAGGCTTTAAGGATAACACCATGCATTCCCTCAAAAAAAAAAAAAGGATAACACCATGCATTTTTGTAGAACACCACTTCTAAGTGTAAGAGAGGTCACTTGTCTAAACTTTGATCAACGTATTTTAATTCGTCTTTTTTATTTTTTGTCAGATAACCTAATGGTTAGAATTCACCTTAAGGTGAATAAGTAGGATGTCCGAAGTTCGAACCCAGCCCCTGCATATAACAATGCATTGTCCTACCAACTGAACTATATTTACGGGACTTTTAATCCGTCTTTACAGCAATGAACCTTGCATATTTTATAATTAGTAAAAAAAAAACTTTTAACTGACTTTTGAACTTGGTTGATTTTTGAATCAGACTTTTAATTGACTTTTATAACCATCTCCTCCACTTAAATATTTTTTATAAAATTAATTGACTTTTGAATTAGACATTTAAGTATCGTAAAGAAGCACGCGATCTTTATTTTTTGTTTTGTTTATAGCTTGTATCTGAAAAGCTAGATCACAACACAAAATCACGTTGCATCTCAACAAAACTTATAATCCAATTCATTTCAAGCCTTATAATCAAAAGGTAGGTCTACTTTCAATTTATAACCATCTCCTCCTCTGTTTCGGTCAATCTCCCCGATGTGGGACTCTTTATGCTATATGTTACGGATTGAATTGAAACCCATGAATCCCATACACCATCAATCTTGTTAAATCTTCAACAAAAAATCGATGAGCACGTTGTAAGAACACTTCATCACAATTGAGTCCCTATATCAATAATCTCACCCTTCCTCCTTATATAATAGCTCATCCACAACACTATTCCTCACATGCATGGGAGGAAAACAAGTCACGTGCAACAAACACCATTTTTCCAATTCCCACACCTTCATGCAGCATTGGAATTTACAAAAACAAGCCATTCGAATTTTTCCACAACATCTGAAGTTTACACTTTGAGATAAAATTGAAGTGCCATTCTTTCTAATGAACTTGTTAGCAACGTTTACTTTGTCAAAGGAGGAAGATTATTTTCATACTTTTAGGATAACAACGTTTATTTATGAAAATGTTTTCTATTTTCAATTTTTTAAAACTATTATTATATTTATTAAATTGAAAATAGAAAAGCTTACCCTTTGACAACAAAAAAATTATATGATGTCCTTCGAAAGTATGTTATCCCATGATGTCCTTCTTCTCACCCATTGGTTGTGCAGCGATCGCTCTCTCCACCACTAATTGTCCGGCATCGATGCTCATACCCTTACCCTTCCCTTATGTTCACCTGCTCCATCTCTCGTTAAATAACTCCACACACAAATTTTCAGAACCATTGCAGATTTTGGAATCATCGCAAAAATTGCTTTCCTTGATATGTCTTCAAGTTACATGTCTTTGGAGGACTCTCTTAACGTGTTTGATGAAATGCTTTAGAGGAATGTAGTTCATCGTCCTCAACCGCATCCCCGTATCTATGTCTAGTTGTTATGGTTGTGTCACACACACCATGACTGCATTGTGTCTTGGCTACTCCATCATCACATGTTATAATTCTCTGTGTGTAGCTTGTATTCCTTGCTTGGCTATAAGTTTGCACCCCTTATGTCTGTTGAAATGCTCGAGAAGAAATGACTTCACGGGTTGCAAACTAATTTAATTTTAATCAATTTTTAAAAGGTTGAAATGAATAAATGGTTTTTGTTAATTTAAAAAATATGAAAATATGACATAACTTCCACTTTGTCACCTAATTTATTGTCACGTTATCATATTGGATAATTAAAATCATAGGTTGATCACAATCTACTAAACATGACTCAATGCACAGTTAGAATCAAGAGACCAAAACTACGGTTTAATCAAAATAGGGGGGACCAATATACTACATTTAAGACAGAACTTTTTTTTTGGTACAAAGCCAAAACATTTCTAATTGTATCTTATTTAAATTTATAAAATCAAGTATCAATAATTTTATTTTACTATTATTAAAAAAAATCTTTCTCGTTTGTTAATCGAATTAAATTTGAAATAACTTGTGGGTAAAATCACTCGCTAATAAATAGTATGGGAACTTCTGTAAAAAAAGAAGAGAACTAATTATTAAATACTGTTACTGACAGTAATCCAAACTCGATCACTACGTTTGGTTATGAGAAGACAGAATTATAACATGTTTATTTTACCATCAACATGAATTTCAAAACATGTTCGATGCCAAAACAACTCAAAGGATCAGGTTTTAGTGCTGTCAAATGTCACTCACTGCATACATTCAGGAAGCTAGTGTAGTCATCAGATCTTGATCGGATGATTCAAAATTTAATATAGAAATTTTATATTAAACAGAAATTGAAAAATACCTTAAAATTTGAACCATCCGATCAAAGATCTAATGGTTCTAATCTGCTGACTGCATCTAATCCAATCCAATCCAATTACAACTCAAGACCCAAACAAACACTGTACACACTATTAGACGTGATAAAACAGTCCATCAAATGTAATAATTGAAGCCAAGGAAGCATGCTTGGATATTTGCCTAGCAAACGTTTAATTAATTAAAGTTTGTAATATCTGCAACATAGCTTATCCTATGAGGATATGAAATGCAGAAATAGGCAATGTGACTAGGTTACCAACAAAACCGATAGGAAATGGCATTATAACAGGCAGGTTTAATCAGTCATTGATGCTTGTGACTATAAGTTCATTATGCAATTCCCAGATACAGAATCACATTTGGCACATAGATGATACTTTACACAAAATGGACTGAAAATAAGCAACTAAAATGGTACACATTTTGCATCCAACAGAAGTGCATATAGAATAGAATTCTTAACTTGATGTCCAAATATAAATCTGGCCTCCGCTTGTAGCTCCTGCTAGCATCCCAACCTCATAAGAGTGTTTATCAAATCTGCATGGAATTGCAGATATGTGTGGGCTCTGTAGAGTCTTTACTGTTGCCCTTTGAACTGTGGAGACAACGTCAACTCCTCTTTTCATATTTCCAATGAAGAGGTATGAATTGTCCCAACCCCATATTGCTCTGCTACCACAAAACCAAGATAACAATGTCAACTAGAATCAAATAAATTTCCTTTTTACATATGAAGTGTGAAATATCAATTGAAATGTAAAAATTAACTCCAAACATCAGACAGTTATGGATATTATTTAGCAAAGTGGGGCAAGTTCAGCAAATGGCAAAAGAGAGGCATAACACTATAACAACTTCAACACTCAATACTTCACCATAAAGCGCACCTGAAAGTCGAAATCCATCTTCCAGTCTGATTGTCATGATAAACAGAAATTTTATCCTCCAAGTTAACTCCACTGTATATACCAATAGTGTTGTCCAGGCTACATCAAGAGATAACATCAACTCAATCCATCAAATTCACAACAATTAAAAATACCCGGCTCAATATAAGTATGAATCACAAAAAAAATTGGAATCTAGTTAACACGCTAATTACAGTTATCAAATAACAGTAAGTACCAGACCACACGAGTAAGCATATTCACATTGTAACTCATTTTAAGTATGGAGAGATAGTGGTATTAAGAATGAAACAAAGGCCTCATACCTTGTAGTGGCAAGGCTGCATCCAGAAGGAGAAAAATAGGCTGATTGCACAGACCTTTTGTGAGTAAATGTCCTCAAGGATGTGTGCTTACGCCCCTCAATAGATCTCAAATCCCAGGTACATGCAGTTCCATCAGAGGAACTGGTAGCTACAATATGAGGGCTTTGCGGGTTGAAATCTATTGTATTAATCCTACTTTCATGCAAATCCCATTGGGATGAACATTTTCCTATCCTGTTATCCCAAACAGACAGACCCCCAGAACCCTCGGCAAAATATAAACAGTTTGCCTCATTCTTTGGCTGTGAGAGGGCATATATACTGTTTTCACCGTTGTATACCATATCAAATATTTCCTTCTCGGCATCCATCAATCGAATAAGTCCATTGTAACAACTTGTATATATCTGCATACGAATCAATGATCACAGTATCAGACAATTCTGCTACTTACAAAAAAATATGTAAGGGTATGTTTGGATGAAGGTTTTTGGAGGAAAATGATTATTTTCCTTTTCTAAATTATAGAAAGAAAATGCTGTTCCTCAAGAAAAATTGCATCCTGAGAGCATCAAGAGATAAATTGGTATAAACGATAAATAATTACTTTACTAATAACACCACCCCCCATGCATGGTTAGTGGGGGGCTTTTTAACAGATGTTCTCACTTCGGGATAAATTCGTTGGATATTTCTTCGCTGTATATAGCAATGGCCATTATAGAAACTATAAAATGTTGATAAAAATGAAATCATTGTGATTGAAATGTTATATAATAATCTATCATATTATTCATTAAAATTTATAAACAAAATCAAATATATATCAACTAACTGTTTCAGAAATCGGAATTAAGAATTCACAAACCTTTGATAAGCAATGTGGTTGAAACAAGATCCCAGAAATGGGAGCCTGATGTGGATGATACAAAAAAATCTCACTTTCTCCAACATTCCAGAACCCAATATCCCCAAATTTGTTACCCGCTGCTACCATCTTGACATCATTAGAAGGACAAAACCGCATTTGGGTTATCCTTCCAGGGACAACACGTGCGATATTTTCCGGATCCAAATTCAAAGATTCCAACTCAAGTGAACACTCAATTTTCTTCTTCTTTTTTGCAGACCCATTAAACTTTTCTTCTGAGAATTCCTTGTTGGACATACCAACAAGCGATTCAATGAAAGAACGGTCTGAATCATCTACGCCTTTATAAGCATCTTTCATGGGAATAGGACCCAAATTTTGAACAAAATCATCAATTTTTTTGGGGGAATTGGAACTGAGAGTGTTAGAATCAGAGCCTTTGGAATCTGGTGGAATACCTCTGGTTCGAAGTGAGCGTCTGATGACAATTGGGGTTTCGGTTTTGGGTTTTTTCTCCGATTTCACACTAAAAGATTTGGTAACGACCCTGTGAATTTAGGAAAACGAAAATTGATGTTAAAATTAGGGGAAATGAGTAAAAAAAATAGAAGTGAAAAAGATAGAAAGAGAGAAGAAAAAGAATACTTGGGACGAATGGAGAGTTCGGTGGCTTTGGAGTGAACTTTGAGAGCAGCCATCATTTCGTTGTTGCGGCGAATGTTTTCGAGTCGTTTGCGTTCATACTCAGTCAGTTTCTGAGGCGCCATTGAAGACAAGAGAATTAGAGGAAATTAGGGTTTGGTTTTTCCGAATTGGAATAGATTTATTTATTGCTCACAACAAGGAGGGTGGTTTGCGCGGGAACTCATGACCCACAATGGCGGCAAATAGACTCATTTTTTATTAAAAAAAATCCTGTAAGTTCATAACATAACACGATACAAGAAGGAATTTATTATGTCTTCGGTTCTTGCTTTTTTTCATTTTTTAACTTTATTAAGTAGGATATTGATCAAAAATTCACATTTTTAAGGTCTTTAAGTCAAATGTTTGAGGTTTAAATCCTCGCATTTACGTATATTATACAATGTTCATTTAAATTGAGTAAAGATCACGAAAACTAGTTTTTTTAAACCTAAATAAATAATATTTGTATGCTCTTTATTTTGAAACACTTATTTTTTTTTTGAATAATTTTTTTTATAATATATATTTTATTTTTAAAAAAAATTCCCAGAACCAACGACAAGGTGACACGTGTTAACTTTGGACACATGTCATTTTGTCATTGGTTCTGGGATTTTTTTTTTTTATAATATATATTTTATTTTTAAAAAAAAATCCAGAACCAATGACAAGGTGACACGTGTCACTTTGTCATTGGCTGTGGGATTTTTTTAATAAAAAAAAAAGTATATATATTTTTTTAAAAAAATTGTAAAAAAAAAAACTCAGAGCCAATGACAAGGTGACACGTGTCCAGGAGTTAACTTTTTTTTTAAACCCTAACGAAAACCTAACAGAAGGGACCAAAACGAGACTAAAAAAAACTTTAAATCCTCAAACAATCTTTTTTTTAGTTAAGGGACCAAAGCGATACCAACTAAATACTTAAGGGACCAAAAGAGTATTTAAGCCTTTTCTTTTTAAAAGTCAAACTAACCTTTCGTATTTTTTCATATCATCAATTTAAAATCTTTTTGTATGTTATTGAAATAGATCAAAGATCAACGGTTTATGCACTTTTATAGAACACCGTTAATCTTGTTGTATATCAACAACATATCAAATAATTTTAGATTTTCGTAAAAATTTACGTGAATGATATAAACATACAGTCCAACGGTCAAATTTAAAAAATATATATCGAGTAAAACAATATTAAGCGGTATAACATTACCTAAATGTAATTTAATCTCTCCTCGGTCCTCGTAAAGGATCGTGCCCAAAGAAAGAGGTAATTCCCACTGCAACCATAGTATTCAATATTATTAAATACTTTTGTTAGAGGTAAATACTATGATACATGAAATGCCCTTTCACTTTGTTTATTGACTAAAGAAAAAACATATATTAACAAACGACATGTTCAAAGACCAAAATAAATAAATAAAATTTGAGGATGTGTTTGTAATTTTATAATAGCTCTGTCTTACGTATTTAAAGATCAAAATAATTGTTTACACTATTTAACGACAATACTGTTTTTTTTAAACAATTGACAATAATGGTTGTTACTTGTTAGTTAGGCACCATTTAAAAAAATCATAAGGAAAACATGTAAATTAATTCAGTAACTTTATTATATATTTTAGTGTCCGGGGAAGCTAAAAGAGGAAATATTAAGTTAAAAAGAACACTTTTTAAGTTTTTAATACATTGATTATACAACTTTTAACACAAAATACTATTATATTCCAAGGTCATTGATTAGCATTTCCTTTTTTTTTTTGGGTTAAATCTATTTTTGGTCCCTATAAAATTGGGACCTTTTAAGTTTAGTCTTTACATAATTTTAATAGTTCTTTTAGTCCCTAAAGTTTTTTCTACACTCAGTATTAGTCCCTCCTCAATTCAAATTTGTTTAATTTATGCTTAAACTCATGAGTTTTTGAACAATTTTTTACAGACGTGTTAAGAACATTACTAAAAGTTCCTCTGCAAAAAATTGTCCCAAAATTTGATTTCTACGTCCAGATTTTGTTAATTTTATATTTAACTTTTGTCTATTTAAAAAATTCATATATAACTCGTTTCATGTTAAAAATTCTAAATTTTAGTAAATGAACATTTCATAGTGTTCTAAACCTGTCTCAAAAAAATCGTTCAAAAATTTAAGAGTTTAAGGATAATTAAACAAACTTTGTTGTAACAGTGACTAAAATTAGAAGTAATTCTTTTTTGTAGGGACTAAAAAACCTATTAAAATTAAGTAAAGATTAAACTTAGAAGTTCCAAATTTTACAGGGACCAAAAACATAATTAACCCTATTTTTTTTTTGGTCTTGCTAACAAGTGCCCTAAGAGCATTGTTTAAGGAACTCACAAAAAGAAATTATGTTTTGAAAATACAAGTCCAACTCATGTTAAAGTCATAACGTACAATTTCCAACGTAACAGTTGCTACTTTTAGATGCTTAAACAATGACATTGTGGTTGGTGACATTGGTGACATTGGCCAACCACAATGTCACACGTGTACAAAGAAACAAAAAAATATTATCAAAGAGAAAAAAGAAAGACACTTGTGGCATTGTGGTTGGCCAATGTCACAATGTCACTCAAGTGCTACCCTGGTTACAATGATGTTTTTCAAAAAATACTTTCATTTCCCGGTGATATTGTAATATTTGGAAGGGTTCTTAATATTATAAGACCACCCGGCAAACACTGTAATGCCACTTTTGGTCATGGTTATGATGATGCTATTTTCAGTTCGCTAAGATTACAACAAACAGAAGTACATTATAAGCAGCAAGAGAACTGCTAAAATTAAAAGAATGGCTGAAACTTCTCTTTTCAATTACAAGCTGCAACAAAGTACGTCTAATGGCTGCCAGAACTTCAATTATGCTGCAAACAAAATTTGAGTAATTCCTAACGTCTACCAATTCTGCATTGCCTAAGTTTTGAGCAATTTTCAGAAATTGACTGTATACCACATGGGATACTTTCCCATCCCAGCATTTGCCATATCCAACGGACATAATTGGCATATAGAATAAGTACTCTCTCCGGTCCTTAATATAAGAGAAGATTTTTTTTAGGTTCATTGAATAAATAATATATTTAGTTTACATTGTAGTCCAAATACATTAATAATTCAATGAACCTAAAAAAAAATTCTTCACTTATATTTAAGACCGGAGGAATTATATGTTTAGAATCATGGTGGGATAGTCAAGAAATGCATAGCCAGTCAAAAGTTTGTATTTATAAAACTTCATACAAGTTGCGTCCAAAACAGCATAGGGACTTGAGAATGTGTGCTGCAATACCACATCCAAAACAACACGGGGACTCCAAAATTTGTGCTGCATATTATAGAATAAAAATCTTAGCTCAATGTCCAAACATAGACCTGGCCCCAGCTAGTACCTCCTGCTAACATCCCAACCTCATAAGAGTGTGCATCAAATTTAAGTGGAATTGCAGATATGAGTGGGCTTTCTAGAGTCATCACAGTTGCCTTTTGAACTGCTGAGACAACATCAACTCCTCTTTTCTCACTCCCCATGAAGATTTAAGAATCGTCCCAACCCCATATTGCCCTGTTACCATAAAATCAAGATAACAAATGTCAACTGCTTTTGTTATGAATCAAATAAATTCCTTTTTAACATATGAAGATTGGAAGCTTAATTGAAATGTCTCAAAGCTTTGATGTAAAAACATTTCAAATAGCAGATGGCAAATGAGATGCATACAAACTCAACAAAGATCTGATGCTTCCTCTAAAATCGCACCTGAAAGTAGAAAACACTTTGATACTTTCATGATAAACAAAAGCTGCGTCCTCCAAGTTAACTCCGCTGTATATGCCAATTCTGTTCTTCGAGCTACATCAAGAGATTATATCAACGCAGTCCAATCAAATTCACGATTGCGTAAATAAAACCAAGGAATGAAATCAAGAGATTATAATTGAGGCTTGAAAAATAAAAAACATACTTTTGGAATCAAGTTACTATGCAGAACTGAAGTTGGCAAATATAAATAAAAATAAATACAAGACCACACAAGTAAGCACATTCACATTGCACCTCACCTATGCTTTGTTTGCAAGTTTGGAGGGGAGAACTTTCAAGCCAAGGGGAGGGAAGTATAGGGGAAAATGGTGAAGTCTTTACATTTTTTGAAAGAATGCTTTTTAGAGAGTGATAAATTAATGCTTATGAATTATGATCAATATACTTTTTATTTTAAAATATTATAACAACATAGATTGAATTTGAAGAATTCATATAGACCATCCAAAATCCTCCTCCAATACAATTTTTGAGTTCCCCCAAATTAAGAAGATTCTTGTATTATGAAGAAAAACGAACGCCCAAAGCCCATTCCCCTCAAAGTCCTCTTCAATACCTTGTGCCCTTAAAGTATTGAAAAATAGTTACATTAAGAATGGATCAGTGCTTCATACCTTGTGATTGCAATGCTACGTCCAGAAGGAGAGAAGTAGGCAGATTGCATCCCCCCTTCATAGGTAAATTTCCTTAAAGCTGTGAGGTTACCCTTACCTATACCACCAATACATCTAAAATCCCAGGTACATGCAGTTCCATCAGATGAACTGGTAACAGCAATGTGAGGGTTTTCAGGGTTGAAATCTATTGTATTAATCCTCAATTGATGCAAATCTAAGCGGGACGAAGACGAACATTTTCCTATCCTATTATCCCAAACAGTCAAACATCCCGAACCCTGAGCTAAATATAAACAGTTTGCCTCATTCTTGGGTTGTGAGAGAGCATATATACCTTTATCTTTCTTTTTTTTGGAATCATCGTTACTACTATGATACACCATATCAAAAACTTCCTTCTCAGCATCCATCATCCTAACAAATCCATCATTACAACTTGTGTATATCTGCGTATTAAAATCAATTATCACTGCTTCAGAAAATTCTGTTATTTAACAAACATGTTAACAGAAAATAACTACAGGCCTGCTATGAAAATAGTGTGATTTAAATGCATCTTTTGCTATAAAAATAACTTATATATAAACACTTAATTAAGCTCTTTATCCAAACAAAGTCGAACTGTCTGAGAATTCACACACCTTTGACAAGCAATGTGGGTGAGTGGAGATCCCAGAAATGGGAGCCTGATGTGGATGGTACACAAAAACCTCACTTTCTCCAACATTCCAGAACCCAATATCTCCGACTCTGTTACCGGCTACTACCATCTTGAAATCATTGGAAGGTAAAAATCGCAAGTGAGTTATGCTGTCAGGAACAACACGTGCTATATTTTTACGATCCAAAGACAAAGATTCCAACTCAAGTGAACACTCAATTTTCTTCTTATTTTTTTGCAGTATCATTGACTTGTTCCTTGTTGGACATACTACTATCAGCTAGCGATTCAACGAAAGATCGATCCGAGTGCGTACCCTTGTAAGCATCCTTCATGGGAAGAGAATCCATAGTTTGATGGAGAGGTTTAGTTTCAAGAGTGAGAGCTGGAATACCTGTTACCGTTACAGATAGTTTGAGATTTGTTAGAATTAGTTCAATACTCATTCTTATTTTATTATAACTCGTTTTGACTTTTTCACAGTATTAATAAACATGGTTAATTTTGTATTGAAAAGTTGAATTACAAATTATTTTAGAAAACTATCCTTCATCAATTACATGAAAAGAGAGATATTAAAAGAATTGAAAGGGAGAGAGTAATAAATAGTAAAATGCATGATAAGAAAACAGATATTAATAATGCATTGATATTGTAAAGTGACACATAATAAAACACAACCCCCTCGAAAAAATAAAACACAAATATTTTTCCAAAGTGACATACTATAATAAAACACGGAGAGAATATTGTTTAAGGTAGTTAAGTTAGTTATCATTAGTTGATAGCTGGTTATATTTATATAAAACTATCATACACTCTTTGTCTTAGGATTTGGGCCGTAAGGTGCGGGTTGCCCCCACTTATAAACATATGCTTAAACTTTATCTTGACATATAAAACGTGACTTGGTATCTTTAATAAATTATGATATCATCTTAAAAATTTTGAACTGGGATTACAAAACTGGTTTGTAAGTGAGAACTACCACACTTATAAACAAATGTTGAGGTCTTAACTCTTAACTTTTTCAATATCGGACTCTTAACACATTGTAAATTTTGAAGAATAAAGATAAGGAAAATACTAACAAGTACCTTTATGCACTCTTTACGAACTTTAAATAGTACTTTCTCTGTCTCAAATTAGTTATCCTTTTAGAGTTTCAAGAACCTTAAAAGAATATTTTCTTAATTTGTAATTGAAAAGATAATACCTCTAATTCGAAGGGAGCTCCTAGTAGCAGCAATAGGGGTTTCAGTTTTAAGTTTCTTCTTCTCCGATTTGGTTACGGCCCTGTAAAACGAAAATTACAATAAGTCAAATGAATGCTAAAATTAGAGAAAATAAAAAAGAGAAATAAATACTACCTTGAGAGTTGGGAAGCTTTGGAATGGATTTGGAGTGCGGACATCATTTCTTTGTTGCGACGAATGTTTTGAAGTCGCTTCAATTCGTATTCGGGCACTTTCTGAGGAGTCGCCATTGATATTGGAACCAGAGATTTCCCGCCTACACAGTCTGTCTAAAATGTCAAATGTGAAGTAGTTTGGTAATTACAATTTACATAAAAAAGAACAATAATTTTATTAAAGCTTAAATGCATTTTTGTTACCTTTAATTTGTTAGAAATCAATTTTTAGTCTCTCTATTTTTAAAACCTGTTTCTGGTTTCCATGTTTTCGGAGAGCAATTCTTATATGGACACAAACACAAATTAAATTTATTTGGGCGTACATACACAAATGTAAAAAATTAAAAGAAAAATTATTTATTTGTGAGTGTGTGCCTAAATAAATTTGATTTAAGTTTGTGTCCAAAATAGTATTTCTCGTTTTACGATCTTTAGTATTTTTTTGTCCCCTTTCAATTTTGATAATGTGGCGTCTTCATTAATGATGTGGTATAGGGATTTGTCATAGAAAAGTTGGATAAAATTATATCCATATCTTTACTTTTTAATTAAATTATTTAAAAATAAGTTTAAATAATACTGAAATAAAAAATTCAGAAATTAAAGATTAATTATAAAAAAAACAAAATAAATAAATAAAGAGATTTGAGGTCAAAAATTAGATTAAGGTTCATGAGTTCAGTCTCCATTCAAAACAAAAAATAAACTAAAACCTAAAAATTAATTAATCATATTGAAGACTAAAAAAAAATAAAAAAAACCCCAATCATCAAGGGTGATGAATCCGATGATAAAAAATACTGATTATGGAGTGGATGCAAAATGATGCTAAACGTAATCGTTTGAGCAAGCCATGGAAAAAATCTGTGGTGGTCAAGCTTCTTTTCATTTGATTGTTCTTGTCAACACCAAAAGCTTGTTCAAAGAATTTTTTCCATTAATTTTTTTGGGTAGAAAAATTTAAAAACACAGTTTTTTCCGAAAACAATCTGACCTTTTTTTTTAAAAAAAAAAATTCGAGTTTTTTTCTAATTTTGAAAATTACATTCCAGAATTTTTAAAAATCATCTTAGTTTCGAAAAAAAACGAATTTTTTAAATCTTGAAAAAAAAATCTTACTTTGATTCTATTTTTTAACTTTTTGGAAAAAACATCATAATATTTTTCTGAATTTTAAATTTCGGAAAAAATCTTAATGTTTTTTCTGAATTTTTTAATTTTTGAAAAAAAATCTTAATTTTATTTTTTAAATTTTAGGAAAAAAATCTGAATATTTTTTTAATTTTTTTTCTTCCAGATATTTTAAAAATAAAAAATGAAAAAAGAATGTCAAGTCAGCGCCACATATTAGATTCTGCTGAGTTGGATGGAGGAGGGGTGTCTTCTGGAAAAAAACAAAATTTACGAGGACGAATTCCAAACCAACAATTTCATAGGGGGTAAAACGGAAATGACTTATATTACATGGGGTAGTTTATGAGACACATTTTAGTACATTATTATTATTTATTTTTTTGTTGAGGGGTGTACATTATTTTTTTCAGCTCAGGATTGAGGTCATTATTGATAAGATAGAGGGATAATGCTTGTTATATTGTTTGGGAGAGCCTCAGATAATAATGTACGACATGTTTATAAGCTCTTTTGAATACAACTTACAACATATATAAAAACAATTCGACTTTATTTTATCTTTCGTTATAGAAATAACTTTTACATAAGCATTAGTATGATAAGTGTTTATGTTATAATTACTAAAAAAAAGTGTTTATGTTATAAACGTTTAATTAAAATGTTTATCCAAACAGGGCCGAAGTTTGAATCCTATTGCCTTTTCATTTTCAACTTTGAAGATCTCCTAATGAATAGAGTGATTCGTACACTCGCATTGATGCACAAATTATGCTATTACAGACAGTTCCAGCATCGTGTGTTCTAGGTTCTAGATTTTTGCTCATCATAGTAGGTTACAACATGTCAAAAATGAATGACGTGCAAATGACTGATCCTGGTAATAGCAAGTTAATAAAATAGCATCCAATTTTGATACTTGGTTGAAATCATTAAGATTAAGGGATGAAAAAGAAGAAAAAGATAAATAAGACTTTTAATAGTTTTTTGATAATGTGATTCTATGAATTTGCCTGTGGTAAAACCTAGCTACTAGTAATCCTATTCATTCTAAAAAGGTTTAAATACGTGAAGTGTACCTATTACAAGCGAGTACAAAAAGATTGCCATCATCATAGTGCACCTAATTTATAAGGAAAATGAATGAATCATTGATCTGTCATGAGTTTAAGCGCAGATGCAACCCACAAGAGAAGAATAAGATATGTTGTCCGATTTGAAAACCACTTTAGGTAGGGGAGGGTCCTAAACCATTTTAGCAAAAACATTAACTTGTTTATTTGGAATATACGATGTAAAGACGATAATATTGTTATATGAATTTACTTGTTTATTTAGAATATATGAATTTTGTTTTGTTCAATTTAGACACTTAATGCTCGACTATTTGTTGTTTTCTCACTGGTTTTGCTTGAAGTAATGGCAATCAATCAAATGAGTGATACTTTCATTAATCAATGTTTATGAACTGTTATTGCTATTAAGTAAACTGTGCTCTATCTTTATTCTCTTACCTTTTCTTTTGGTATAAAAGTGAACAACAGTTCCACATACCGAGACAGCAAAACCACGTATACGATTGCCATGCAAGAGTGAGTTCCTTTTTATTACCAGAGATCCTTTAATATCTCATTCTTATTTTTAAAAAGTCTTTTAAAATCCCATCAAATCTCAATTCAATACACCCTATCTTATTAATATTTTTTTTTGCTGATATATAAAAAAGAACAATGTTATTTGAACATCAATTTGATTGACAATCACATTGACAACTATAATTTTACAAAGAAAATTATGTATTTACACGAAAACCAAATAATAGAGAGAGAAAGTAAAAATATAATGTGAGTATGAAAGAGAAAGTTGTTAAAAAATGGTTGTATAAATACCATTTCTTTATAAAAAAAATGACGAGCAACAATAGATGTACTATTTTATAGCATTACATAATAGTGTCGCTTCTATGCTAAGGGAAAAACATGGAAATGGAAACTAAGCACAAGATACATCGTTTCATTTGCTCCATCAAGCTCTAGTTCCGTCTTCAATGATGAATACACCCCCTATACATTGATATTTGTATTGATTTAGAGTGTGTAATGTTGTTGAATTGTATCGATGTCAAGACCCTTCAACTTCACCACAGATTCAACATGTCCCTTGAGTGTATGGAGCTCTTTGAGCCTGGAAAAATATTGATCAAAATTAAAATAAGCATTACTACATATACACTAATCCAAAATTAAATATCATATCTTTAATTAGATGCATTTTTTTATTATAGAAATGTACCTGGCAGCTTCAGCACGTCTCTTAGCTTGCTCAGCCATTTCAGATTGTTCATGATGGTGGTGAATGTTCTTAGATTCTGGAACATGGAGACCATGGAGTGTTCGTTGATCCAAAGCCCATTGAGCCTCCCTCTCTCCTCTTCCATAGTCCTTCTTTGTTGTGAATGCAGTCTAAAACCAATCAAGCCGAAAACAAAATCATTCATTAAATTCGAAAACACTAACATTTGACATGTGACACCAGTTATATATAATTTAAGATAATAAAAATAATTGGATACATGTTGTGTTAGATACTAACACGCATCAGATACTAGACACTCTTTCATAAAGACAATGAAACAAAGGAAATTAATTTGGTGATTTTAAGAATGTTTATAGACCTTATTATCAAGCATGTTGTCCCATGCCCTGCCTGACAATCCCAAACGGATGATGAATTTGAGGATGTCAAGAGGAATATAAGTGACAATGGTGAAGATCCAGATTACTCCAGCCCATCTCCAACCAATTCCATTGATTCTGGCAAATCCCCAGTGTGCATACACAGCAATGAGAGTTGCCACCTAAGTTCAATAGTTCACAAATATAATTTAAGATAATTTCACAAACAATGAAACCTTTAAAATTGTGGTGCAAAATTTGAAAAACTGACTAAATGGAGTAATTGCCATTGTTTAATTTAAGAGACTAAGTTGTTGTTTCATAGATTCGAGGGACTAAAACGACGGATGCTTACAATTTCAAAGATTAGAATGCTGATTTACTAATTTTCAAATTGTAGGTAGAAAAAAAGGACTAACCAACTGTGCAGCAAAGAAGGCTACAAGAAGCAACAAGCCAGGACGTTCGACATAAGACCAACTCCTTGACCTTGTCACAAAGATGAGTGCTTGACTAATAATGCTCACTTGAAGGTATAGAGCTGAGTTTAGGTGATCAGTAGAGTCTGCTATTGGCTTCACACCAAAAACTTTCTGCAACAAACAATGAAACATTTCATGTCATGTGATAATTGATTTCTATGACAGTTGGTTAGTTTATTACTTCATTTGTTCCAAAACTATCTTTATTAACTATACAGTAGAATATAATGACTTGAAAGTGGTGTATTGTGTTGAAATAAATTTTATATGTTAAAACGATGATCAATTTGCAACCGAGGGAGTGTTGAATTTCAAACTGCTAGAAATACTTACGGTGAAGAAATCAGTGTCGTGAACTAAATAGAAGAACACAACAGTGATGATGGCCATGTAAGATCCAAGAACAATTCCAGTAGCAAAGATTTCTTTAAGCTTCCATGAATCAGGAACTGGTGATGGCTTTACTCTATCCTTAGAGATGGTCATGATGGTTCCATCGTTCAAGACGGCAATGATGAGGACCATGAATGGTGAGAAGTCAAACTTCCATATCAAAGCTACAAGCATGAATCCAAAAACAATACGGATGGTGATAGAAACAGCATAGATTGTGTAGTTTTTCATCCTTTGGAAGATGGCTCTGCTAGTTAACACCGCACTCACAATCACACTTAGTCCTGGCTCTGTCAAAACAATGTCAGAAGCACTTCTTGCAGCATCAGTTGCATCGTCAACTGCAATACCGATGTCTGCCTTCTTCAGTGCAGGTGCATCATTCACACCATCACCAGTCATACCAACAATGTGTTTTTTATCCTGCAGCCTCTTCACAATCTCGTATTTGTGTTCTGCATATATGTCACATAAGTATGAGGTGTTAGGTCAGTAGAAATAATTTGACTTTGTAATCTCAAGAGATGAAGTTCAAAAGATTATATTATATTGATGTCAATAATTAGTTACCAGGGAAGACTCCGGCAAATCCATCAGCCTTCTCAATGAGTTCATCAATTGGGATGGATGCAATGGCAGGGTCTGTGTTATCACCGAGAAGAGATGATGAAGGGTACATGTTGGTGCCCATTCCAAGTCTGCGACCGGTTTCTTTTCCAATGGCAAGTTGATCACCAGTGATCATCTTAACATTAACACCAAGGTCAAGAGCACGTCGAATGGTCTCAGCACTATCATGCCTTGGAGGGTCAAAGAGTGGCATGAGACCCAAAAACTCCCATGAGTCTCCTTCACTCTCCTTGGTCTTTTCTGTAACAGTCTATTAACCAAGAGCAAAGGTAAACATTAGTAAGGTATATAATATCCTCGTTTTTTCAGGTCATATGACAAATTGACACTAGACCCTAGACAGACCAGGATCAAAGATAAACAAAAGACGCGGTTACACATAATTTTTGATCTTAGTCGTTAGTTTAATTTTCACAAATACAAAATTAGTTTAAAACAATCTAGACTGTTAATTTGATATGAGATAGAAAACTGTGTGACGCAGTTACTGCACCAAATTCAAATTCATTGGAGCCTTTACTCACCTGGCGAGAAACAGCCAATGAACGCAGACCGCGTTCAGCAAACTGATCAATGATTTTGTGGGCCTTTTTCAAAGTCTCTCCCTTGAGCTCGCAAAGTTCAATAATCTGATATACAAGATGCATGGTTAGTCAAATATCAAGTGCTGTGTTATATTTAGTTAAACAATAGTTACTTAATGGTGATTAAAGTTATATATTAGTGTTATATAATGCATACTTATCATACGACGTTAGTCTCAACATATCTCAATAACATATAAAATGAGTTTAAATTTCAATAAAAATTTACGTATATGATGCGTACTTTTCATCCAATAGTCAATTCTGTAAAATATATACTATTTAGCAAAACATTATTGAGTAGTGTAACTTGGTCCATCCTTTATTACATATATACACAAATAATATTTGCAAATGAAATGAATCCCTTACTTGCTCAGGAGCACCCTTGCTGCATCTATGCCAATTTCCTTCACTATCAATGTAGGTAATTGCTGTGCGTTTACCCACTGGATTGAAGGGCAAGAAATGAACCTCAGTGATTCCTGCTCTTGCCTAGAATGTCAAAATTAAACCATTTAGTATTGTGTATTTGTGTTTCTTATTAAGAATTAAACGTAAGACTAGCTACGGTTTGTATACAATAAAAGAATGTTAGTTTTAAAAAAAAAATCTCAGTACCTCCTTGGGGTCACCCAACATCCCAACAATTGAACCATCAATAGCATCCTGGTTTTCAACCCTAGAAGCCCTGGCAGCAGCCAAAAGAAGACCATCCTTGTTTACGCCATTGATGAACACCTGTATTTACAAACAACCTTGATCAGAACAAAAAGGAAATTTTTGTAATGCAATATGTTGATTCATTATCACATTTTTTGTGACAATCTAAACTTTTAGATTGGTCACTGACCTCGATCAAATTTTTGTCAACAGAGAGCTTGTTAAGTGTGAGAGTTCCAGTCTTGTCACTGCAAAGAACATCCATCCCAGCCATTTCTTCAATTGCTGTCATCCTCTTGGTGATAGCTCCTTGCTGAGACAAACGGTGAGATCCAATAGCCATAGTCACAGACAAAACTGTTGGCATGGCGATCGGGATACCTCCAATGAGAAGAACCAACAAATTGTCAATGCCTTCTCTATATGCTCTTTGTTGGATTGGGTACATCACAATAATCTCAATCAACATTCCTACTGCAATGGAGCAGATACAGAAGTTTCCGATTGATGTCAACACCTATTAGAATCCAATCAAATAATATCCAAAGATTAGTCCATATAGTCTAGAGATATCAAATAAATCAAATTAAGAAAACACTTGCTATAAACTTATATAAAACTAAAAAACACAAAAGTGTACCTTTTGGAAGTGACCAACATTGTTGGTGCTATCAACAAGGTGAGCAGCCTTTCCAAAGAAGGTATGGACACCAGTGGCAATGACAACGGCTTCAATCTCACCTTGTTTGCAGGTGGAACCGGAGAAGACTTCATCACCAGGGTTCTTGGTAACCGGAAGTGACTCACCAGTGAGTGCAGATTGGTCAATCTTAAGGGCGTCTCCTTCCAAGAGGCGAGCATCAGCTGGGACAATGTCTCCCAGCTTTATGCTCACTAAATCTCCTGGCACCAAAATTGCCGCCTCTTGTTCAGTCCATTTTCCATCCCTCAACACCTACAAGTTTGAATAATTAATTATTTCATGTTAGAACAGCAAGTATGATTCCACAGAAAACATAAACCGAAAATGTAAACAAAAAACACATAATTTGATAATGTAGTTTGGCCAAATTTGCCTACGTCTCCACTATAGAGTGAATGTAACGCATATTGATTACCTTGGTTTTAGGTGCAAGGCCAGCCATTAAAGCTGCTGCGGCATTGCCTGCATTGTTTTCTTCAATGAAACTAATGGTTGAGTTGATGATGAGCAACACAACGATACCAACGAAATCTTGCCAATCTGCTGGCTTGCCCTGTTAATTGATATACAACATGTAATGTATTAGATAAAAACTACATCGCAGTACATTTATTTTGAGTCTCTAAAACTCAACTCGCCTAAACTTTTTTCTATTAAAAATAATAATTTGTAATTACCCCTCCATTTGCCAACCCAATGGCCATAAGGGCAGCAACCTCCATAACCCATGATAGTGGATTCCACATGAAACCCAAGAATTTAAGTAACTTGCTTTCAGTTTTCTCCTCTAACTTGTTAGGACCAAATATTTGTAGCCTATTCTCTCCCTCAGCTGATGTTAAACCCTCTGTAGTACATTTTAGTTGCTTGAAGACTTCCTCAATTGGAATGTTTTCCTGCACATATACACATGCAACGTAACAACTTAATTGTCATTACAAAGGAAAATAAGTAATTAAAAATTAATAAGCATGCCAATGCATGACATCATGGTTTTAAACAGTGGTCGCAGCATCAAACATTTATATTGAGGAAAAGTATAGCTAATACGGTTGAAATGTATAGACTTCAATGCAATTGCGAACCACAGTTTAAAACCATGCATGGCATTACGCGTGTCATTTTTGTCTTACAAGATCAACATTCTCATTCTTGAGTTCGTCAAATAGATTGTCAGATGACATAATGACAAAACTATAAAATTTGTCTATTCCTCTTTCAAATTTTTCTTTCAACCAGCCCTAGGAGCTCCACTGCTCTAGCTCTCTAACAGCAGAGGCTCCTGCTGAGGGTTGAAAGAGCAATGAAAGAAAAAATTATCAACTGATGATTTTTTGTATTAGGAAGATGACAATAATTCTAGGCCATTGTCTCTCTTGTTTTATAGTAGATGGAATGCGTTGTACAATTTTTATGTTATTATTATCAACCACTAAGTATTCGTTTTCCTAGGGAATGTTTGTTGCATGGTCTTCCTAGGGAATATTTGCTGCATGTTTGTTACAATATCACGGTATAGAATTTTATAAAAACAAATTCATCCCTCAAAAAAAAAAAATCATGAAATATAAGCTATTTTTGTTGTGTAAAAAAAGAAAGCTATTTTTGTTGGTGGTCTATTACATGCTAAATTTGGGAGAACAATTTAATGATGGGATACAAAATTTGTTGGGAGGGTTCAATTGGAAATTGAAATATAACTCAACAGGTTGTACAATAACATTGAGCCATTCCCTTGCTATATACGTTGAAAAACAACTCACGACTTTTAAGTAAAACCTCATTCAAATGGAAATTGGTTCGATTTGTTGAAGAGGTTTTGTAACTTGCATGAATAAGTGTCTTAATAAAAATGTTAAATCGTTAGTACCATGAGTTGCCATGATTTTTGTTAGATATGTAGTTTTCCTTTTCTTTTTTATTTTTTTAATAATATTTTCTTTTCATTTTTAGATAACGTTTAGTAATGTTGTGTCAAATAAAATAACATTTTTATAAACAGATAATTTTTTTTTATTGAGAATTCGAAAATAAAATTCAAATTTTTTAAATAATTGTTGGATACTATGAAAATTTATATGCGTAGTTTGTTGAAATATTTTTTTAAGAGGCCAAAAACAATTAAAAATCACATTTGAAACATAAGGTGTGCCTAAAAGGGAGTAAAAAGAGTAAACTTTACAAGTAAGCTAGATAAATAAGCATTATAACATATTACTACCCATACAAACCAATGGATCAAGAATGTAAGTCGATAAAATCAATAGGTTTGTGCATATTCAGTCACCACCAAGATCGAAATTTAATACAATCGATAAATTTCTCCAACGTTAATTTCTTTGTTACCAAAAAAATCCGAGTATTACACTCTTTCTAAAGAGTACAAATACAAGTTGCCCAAATTGCAAAGCATGCTTGCCGTTATGATTCTAAACTCATTCATCCACAACATTATCTTGCAAAAAAAAATGTTTAAAAGAGAAACACACTGACCCAACCGTTGCTCTTCCTTTCACACAAACAACCGTCTTCTCCACCACCACCTTTGCCTATCAACCTCCTAACTTTGTCTCCTCATCTCCACAAAAGTAACATTAGCAGCATATAAATTAAACAGAAGCCTAAATCTAGACCTTAGACACCCTCCCTCCAACTAAGGATCACACCAAAAAGACGTGTTTTCACCATTACCAATAATATGACTCATCTCTTCCTTAAACCAACTCGCACACCGCCTTCTACCCCTTTACTAATGACATGACATACAAATCCTTCCATCACACTAATGTCATTCTCTCACCTCTCCTAATACAACCCTATTTAACCTCATACTTAGCAACCAAAACTTTGAACCATGACCCTCCTTGATCCACATACAACCGCCAACTCCATTTTTCTGACAACACAAGATTAAATTCACTAAACCTCCTTACCCCATATTGTCATTCTCCTTACCTAAGCAAGTTTTATCCCAATGTAACCAATGTATTTTGCTAGCTTCCTCACTCTCCCGATAAGAAAGATTTTAAAAGAGATTCAAGGAAATAAATAATACATGTGGGAGCAATGAAGAAGGAAATAAAATAAATCAGGAACGACACCAAAACAAATTTAAATTGGAAAATGTTAACGAGTGCCCGGGGCACTCTTTAAGGACCATTAATAGTAAGTTTTTATGAAAATATGTGTAATCAATACATTAGAATTAGTAATATTTGACTTTTTTAAGGAATATTTTCTAAATTTAGGATGCTTAAAGAGTGCCCCGGGGGCACTCATTAACAATACCCATTTAAATTTAATGAGTACAAGCCGACCACCCAAAAAATTACATTTTCACCTTGATAATTTTTGCGGATGCTTTAAATCAACGTCTACCATAAAGATAAACGACGAGGATTTCTACCAATCGGAAGACCCAAATAAACAAACGAAAGTTGACCCACTTTACAATTCAAAAACAATTGTACTTCAACCAACCAAGATTCCACTACATTGACACCCACATGTAAGCTCTTTGAAAAGTCACTTTCTGATTAATATAAGTTAAAAAAGAAAAAATATCACGTTTTATGACTAAAACATTGTTTTTTTCAAGAGACTAATTTTTTTTTTTTGACGTTAAAGACAATTTCATTAACGAAAGTCTGACAACAAATCAAATGCCAAGACTGCAGAAATACAAGGCAGAGTTTCTTCGATCCATATGCAATATGAATTCTTAAGAGCATATTTAGCTAAATAATGAGCAACTTGGTTGGCTTCACGCCTAACATGCAAAAAATTTAAACTACGGAAACTACCCTTGAAACTAATACGATCTCGAATAATATAGTCAACATAGTTAGGAAATTGTTGGTGAGCATTCAACGAAAAAACCACATTAGAAGCTTCTGATTCTGCTATAAGATTCAGAAAAGACATGTCTTTTGCAAATTTCAAACCCTTCCGCATAGCTAAAGCTTCTGCAAACTCTGAATCTGGTAATGAAAAGACTTGCCAAGAACTAGCACCAATAACAACACCTTCATTATCTCTCACCACAACACCAATACCCCACTTATCACCCTCTATCGGACATGCTGCATCTACATTAAGCTTATAGAAACCACTAAAAGGAGGTGTCCAATGAACATCAGATATTGGCAAAATTGGACCTCCACTTAGTGTCTCCATCAACACCATACTAGCACTCTTAAAATTCTCAATAGATCTTTGTGCATTTTGAATAGTGGCAGCCACATCAACCTCAGTCCCCTCAAAACATTTCTTATGTCTAGCACACCATATCTCATAACACTAGGCCAAAACATGGACTATAATATCTTCATCTACATCAATAATATTTTCCTCCAACCACTTATGAAAAGGAACATACCTAGAATCATGCGAATTAAATACCACACCTAAAGAGTAAGCAAACCATATCTGTTTTGACCAATGACAATCCATAAAGAGGTGTGAAGTTGTCTCATTATGTTCCCCACAAAGAACACATAATGGATCGCTGCTTATTCCTTTTTTAAAAAGATCATTTTTTACTAGTAGCTTTTCATGTAGAATCCACCAAGAAAAGTGGACGTGTCTTGGAATACTTTTTATTTTCCATAACTTTTTCCACACTTGATGATTATTATCCTGCATTGAGCTATGTGAGCCATCTGCTTCACGCCTTGCCTTTAAGAAATGATATGAACTCTTCACATAAAAAGTAGTTGACCGTGAAACACCCCACACAAATTCATCTTGCAATTGAGAAAAAGAATTTGGTAATTGAAGAATTTTTAAGAGACTAATTAAACCATTGTTATTGTGTTACTAGCCCTTATGCATAGTAAACTCTAACACAAAATTAAATAAATTTTACGAAAAATAAGAAATTAATTTATTGAGTTGGATTATCTTAAAATAAAATTAGATATTACTTATTCATATAAAATATATTAGAACTTAATTAATAAAATTTTAAAATATATTGTAATAAAATAATAATAAAATATTTAATGGATAAAATTAAAGTAATTTGCGGTTGTCAATTTTAATTTTTTTTTCAAAAAGCGACAAAAGATATATATTTATAAAAATTTTCAATTACAATATTTAATTATTGCATTGGTTTTTTTCCTCATAATAAGGATATGATATAATCTTATTTTTGGTGAAAATAATGTTATTATTCATTGAAAAAATAAAAAAGTAAAAAAAGATAGCAGCACGTTTTCCGAAGCAAGGAAGGAAATATAAAACCTCACTTAAACCTTGTTCATTCATCCAATCTTTGAACGCGATGCTCCTCCCTCCTCTTCTTCACATAACCATTCTCTACAAATAAATAAATAAATAAATAGGGTTTCTTCTTCTTCTTCTTTCAACAACTAGGCCTTTCAATTTCATTCTCAATCGCTCTTCGATTTTACCATTCTTCATACGAAGAAGATGCCTCCTCGCTCCAAACGAAAACCGGTCCCACCAACCACTGACGTCGATTCTTCCATTCGTACCGGTACTTCTTCAATTTCTCGTTATTACGAATCACAAAACAATAACGAAATTCACTTCTTAATTCTATTTTATCGGATTATTATTATTTTTCATATGATTAATTCGCTGATTTTGATTGATCTGATTTATTTTCTTTTACTTTCTTGAGATTGATTTATTTAATTTCATGTTGATGTTCTTGTTATTCAGAACCCAAGACAAAGAGAACAACTACAAAGCAATTTGAACGGATTGATAACCTCTTTGAAGCATACACAAATAAATCATTGGATATGATTGAGTAAGTATTATTATTATTATTATTATTATTATTATTATTATTATTATTATATGTTATGTTATTAGTTGTTGTATGATCTGGTTTCGAATTGAGAAAACATGAGTCGCTATGCCACTTCTAATGGAAGGTGCCTCCGGTGTCCGTCACTGACACATGTCATTGCATTCAATTAATTCATTTTTTCAAAATTTTATCAGTGCTGACGTGTCCTGTCAGTGTGTTCGGTGTCTGTGTCAGTGTTTCGTTGGAAGTTACTGTGCTTGGATTATTTTTTATGGTACTTTGTTGTGCTGCTTATGTGAGTATTAATGCAATGCTGTATACTTTTTGTTTGGTTGGTCAGCCCAGATGGGATTGAAGCACTTTGTAAAGATGTGAATGTGGACCATACAGATGTTAGGATGCTGATACTTGCTTGGTACATATCTGACTGGATTCTTTATTTTTTATTTTACTTTTACTGTTTATCTTCAACTCGTTTTTTTAACTTTTTAATTTATGTCTTTCTTACCAGGAAAATGAATGCTGAAAAACAGGGTTATTTTACCAAGGTTGGTAGAGAAAATATTGCTGAACAAATCAATATTGTTTGATACGATATTTAGTACAAACCGTTATCAAATAGGGACTATTTTGTCAATATAGCCCTTTAGCATAGCAGAATTTGAACAAATTGCTATTCTATGCAATTGACAACACTGTCATGTTTGTTATGGAATGCATTGCTTAATATTTATATGTTTTAGTATATATTCACACACACACATAAACTGTGTTTTTCTTATCTGTCTGACAGTTGAACAATAACAATGATATTGTAATCAAATTATTCTTTCAAAAGTATATATCAAGTCAATTTTGATGTATACGAAGTACTGTTAAATTTTGTTTCCATGGGACTTGGGAGGTCTTATTGATATGTATGACCTGAACACTGAATCCAGCTAATAATAGTTTATTCAGTGAAAAGTTATTCAATGGTGTAAGAGTGATTTTGACATGCAGTGGTTTGAACTTTAAATTGTGTGTGTCTGCATGTGAGTCCAAGACGAGGGGAGGTTCAATTTCTCATTTTGTTCATTTAATTTCTTAGTAGCTAACAATAGAATCAATCTAAGTGAATTACGTAACTTGATACTGTTAAATCGTAATACACTGGAATGCTGTCCTTTTCTTTATCTTTTCTCCGCCCTAAAAACTGAAGTACGTTTTCTTACCTCAAAAAGAGAAGAGTTAACAATACGGCTGATAGCTCTACAGTGAAACTTTTGGTTTTTGTGTGAAAGCACAAGACTGTTGGATGCCATGATCCAAACCACAATCCATTTATACTGTTGATACTTGATACGCCATTCATATCATCATCAGTTTAGACAGCTTGAGTATCCTTCTCATAGTATTTACTTGATTTTGTATATGTCATGATCACAGTTCTTTCTTTCTTTCTTTGAATAGGATGAATGGCGAAGAGGTCTCAAATGTTTAGGGGCCGACACACTCCCAAAATTAAAAAAAGCAATGAATGGACTGAAGAAAGAGGTTTTTTACTTTCCCAGCTATAAAATACTTATGAAGTTCATTGTGTTCTTGTTGAGATTAGCAATTATTTACCGATGTCACTAAGGAGGTTTTGATACAATTTATTTCCTTTTTTTTGGTCTTGGGTAGGTGATGGTTCCAGAAAGCTTTGAGGATTTTTATTCCTATGCATTCAAATATTGCCTCACAGGTAAGCTTAGTCTTCCCAGGTTTATTTTTCAACTGTAATTCAGACTGGCTGTGATACATAATTACGTTGCTGCCTTGATGATTTTTTCTTCACCACTTTGTGAATCTGTTTGAACACTGATTAATACTTTCAGAGGATAAGCAAAGGAGCATAGATATTGAGACCATATGTGAGCTGTGTACTATCGTTCTGGGATCCGAATTCCCTTCTCAAGTCAATTTATTAACAGAGTATCTAAAGGTGAGTAGGTGTTTGTATTTCTTTTTGTTGAATCCTAAGTTGTTACTTTATGCTACTCAGCTCTGCGTTTGATCTTTTAAGTTGTATGTAATTTGGGACAATGACATTCATTGATGTCCAGCACAACCATGTTAGATTGTGAAGAATGTCAATGCTACTTTCTTGTATTAGTAGTTGTTCCATACTTGTAGCCAGTCATACGCATGAAGTTTTGTTTATTGCGTGGTTCATGATAGAAAGTTGGTTACATCCTGGAAATATTTTTCGTTGTAATGTATTGAATATGAAATCCAGTGATGGAAAAGATTTTTCTCAATGACACTCTAAAGTTATGTTGTTTGGGTGGAAAATTTTGATTAGAAGAATTTTAATACCGTATTCATAAATTATTTTCTAATGGTTGTTTTTTCTTGGCAGATCCAGAATGAATACAGAGCGCTAACAATGGATCACTGGAGAAATTTTTATCGATTTTTTAAAGAGGTAATGCTATGATTTGTTTACTTTACCCTTTCTTAAGTTTTTATCTGATTGAGGTCCATCGGATTCAGAAATTCATCATACAACAGACATCAGCCTGTTATGTGTGGTCATCGTATACCACAGTCTTATGATTTGTGAATTTAGTAAGTATGCCTAGTACTTTTTACAACAACAACAACGACCAAGCCTTATCTCACTAAGTGGGATGCCTAGTACTTTTTATCATTAGAAATTCATCATACAACAAACATCAGCCTATTATGTGTGGTCAGCTTATACCAGTCTTATGATTTGTGAATTTAGTGAGTATACCTAGTACATTTTATTTTCAACTGAGTGAGTTTACCTTTTTCATCTATTAGGAAAAACTCAAGTCCCACATATAAGGACTGTTTAAGAGCTTCTTAAGCATAGACAATTGTCACCTTAATGAGCCACTGTATTATCCACACACAACATTGCTGGACGTAGGGGGTGTTGGAAAAAACCCAAGTTGCACATAGGCTGGAGACAAGTACTCTTTAGAACTTATAAAGTCTAGACAATTCTCTCCTTACATGTCGATTTTGTGGGATCTACTTAACTCTAAAACCCACGACTCTCAAATCTCAACTACAAAATGTTCATATATTTTTATGTTATTAACACACTTAGATAAAAATTGTATAGAGGTTTGTAAATAATTTTTATGTTATTCAACACACTTAGATAAAAATTGTATAGAGGTTTGTAAATAATTCTAGTCATGCTAAGAACTTGAAGCTAAGGCTTGGCATGGGAAATTTGAAACTTGGTATTGACTTCTTTACAAATATGAAATTCGAGTTTGGCTTGTGTAGCTTGTTGTTTGCCGTCCCTTTATCACTTTTTTTTTCTCTTAAAATATTGTAAATGTACTAATTTTTTATATCGTTAAAAAATAGAAAGAGAAAGGATGTAAAAGAGAATATTTGATCATGGAGTCAGGTATAGTTCCTTAGATAGAATTCGGATGTATTTAGTAACAAAGCTATATAGTTTATTACTATTATTTTTACCCATTTCTTTATCTAATATTACATTTTTTGTTATTTTGAAGACACAAACACACTCACTCATGTGAGTTATTCATAAGCTTTTGTTGTCAAGCTTATAAAGTTTGTACTTGGTTCATTTGGATAATGGTCTAAGTTAAGGTTGAGCTTGGTTGTTAATATCATTTATATAATGGTCTAAGTTAAGGTTGATTTTGTTTGTTATTTGTTGATAAATTGAAAAAACTTGATTGAGCATTAATGATTTGAGCTCGAATAAATGTAGAATGATTTAGTCCATTTGAGAGAAACTACAAAGATAACTCATGCGCACTCTTATCTGCATATATGATCTCTGCTGTTATGAAACATGTCTAATTGTCTACAATGTGTAGTATATTTTGCATAAGTTGTGCACTTCATTAGCATAGTTTATTGATGCTGTTATTGTGTCTTCATTTAAAGAAATTGCGCTCACAAAAGTTGTTAAAATTTTGTTGCTGCCAGGTAAGCTTTACTGACCTTCAAAGTTATGATTCCAGTCAAGCCTGGCCAGTGATTGTCGACAATTTTGTTGATTGGTTGAAAGAAAAAGAAAAGACAATATAGTTATAACCTCCTGAAGTTTCAGTTCAACTTCACTCATACTCCGAACCAGAATACAGATTGAAGCTGATTAACAATTGTATATGACTGTTCTGAGTAATCTTTTTGCAGTTTTCTGCTAATATTGTCATTGATTAATCACATGTTACAACACCTCAATATAGGGTCAACTGTCAAAGCTATCTTAATTCTTGAGTTTTACATACTTTGAGGATATTGTTTTGATGCAATTTTGTTTCCTAGTGACATTTCTTTTTTAACATCTTTTGTGTATGTTAACCATTTCTGTGATAAAACTTTTTCAAACCTACATCTTTGGTCTGTCTAACGAGAGTCTTAACTGAATATAAAGTTTGAATCTGAATGTGAGATCAACCAAACACTACGAGTCCTTTATTATTTTTCATTGTTATAGCTAGGCAACTTGATGTGACAAAGATACGCTATGGTGGATTGGTGGGGTTCAAGAATTGGCCCCATTTTTTTTTTTTTTTTTTATCTATTGTGTGTTGTTTCACCCTTTCCAGAAGTTTACTTTACGATTTGAACTTTTGATTTCTGAGTTATTCGATGACAATTCCAACCATAGTATATTTACACTCCCCCAATTCACTTATTGGTAAACAGTTTTTGATAGCTAACTATACAAATGGAATCAACAACCAGTTAAAATGGACAGCCATTTGTAACTATTTTCTTTTCTTGTGTTTCGTCCAATTAAATGCAAATTTACTTTAAAAAATAGTTATATTTAAGATTAAAAAATCCATTTAATAATGTTACCGTTCTCATTTGTTTTTTTTTTCTTTTCTGAGAGAACTGTTCTCATTAGTTGTTAATCTAAGATTTGTTTCTCAAAAAAGAACTCCCTTTTTATATAGAAAAAAAAGTGTCCTTTGTCGAAAAAATAACGAAACTTCCAAAGTAAACTTATTAAAAAAAAATGATAAAACGAACATAGATAAAAGTACAATAACACTTGATAAAGAATACACGTGGGACACAACAAATAATCATAAATTATTATAATCGTAATAATAACTAAGAATAAGAAATTGAGTAAAATGGGGAAAAAATCCACAGGAAAGTGAATATAAGTCCAAACTTCCCCTGCATGATGAAAGAATGATAACGGAACCATGCAAGGCAAGACCTCAATTCACTTCTCCGGTCTCATTCACTCAAGCCTCCATGCTTTCGAAGCTGCATTTTGTGAACAACAACAAAAACATTGAAATTCATCTGGTTGATTGCATGAAAATTGTATAAAGTGACAGCTATTTCTTTATGTTAGACAATCAATATCAAGAAGTCATAAGTTTTGAAACCATATTAAGTTTTTAATATTAGTTAGGTCTAACTTATCCTTATAAAGTTGATTTGTAAGACGATAAGTGCGACTCTTTGTAAACTCATTTCATACCTTATCTATATCCTATGTATACTATGTTTGTACCATTCAAAATCACGATTGGTTAGACAAATCAATTATACCTAAAAACTAATATTTCCAACTTATGGTGTAACATATCATCAATTCTCAAATTTATTTATATATGTACACGCAAAAACAATTTTGATCCGAACATCTTATTTTGAAACAACAAAGATTAGTATCGTTAGTTTTATGTTTCGGCGGGATATCAAACAATCAACTTCTTTATCAATCTACTCCTTAGCATCTCCACTTAAACCCCAAAACCATCACAATAAATTATTTTCAATTTTGATCAAAACTATTTAAACATAAATCATTTTACATTCAATCAAAATCAAATTTATAAAACCAATTAAGGCAAAATCAATTTTTGTCACAAATTATCACACACTTAGTTTGTAAACCATAAAAATTCTCTTCAAGTATTTGTCAAACATCTACATGGTTAAGAAAGTGTGTTAATTTACCTTGAGTTGAGACTTTCCAATCACTAGTATCATAACCAGCAGCCCAAAAGAAATATCCACCTAGTTTAAGAGCTTGAGCAAACCCAACCTTAACAGAAACCGTAAACGGATCATCATACCCGATCCAAGTACTCCCACTATACGAATAAACCGATCCGGTCTCCTTGTCATACACCACTTTTGCACCCATTTGTTTATTAAAATCCACAACTTGAAAATACGCCATTCCACCATCAACTCCAGGACCCGGCCCAACATTCGGTGCCCCGATTCCATGCACATTCGGATCTTGAAGCTTCCAACTCTTCCCATAAAGAGGCATACCCATAACAATCTTTTCCGGAGCAACCCCGCTCCGGATCCATGAAAACAACCCACTCACCACACTCACATTACTTTTCGAGTCAAACATTCCAGATGGAGCCCCAGTCACATTACTACGCGACCCGAGAAGATCATAACTCATAACATTAACCCAATCCAAATTCTTGTTAATAGAATCAACAGGATACATCCGCGGTTCACCGGAGAGGAAAAAATTCATGGCAAAGTAAACGGCGGCGGTGAGAAGCAAAGGTGGCCGGCCGGTGGAGGCTGCTTCGTCGGAAATTGCTTTTCGCCATTGGAAAAGCAATTCTCCAAGGTCATTCATTTCTTTTGTGGTTTCAGGAAACTCCCAATCAAAGTCGATTCCATCGAATCCAAACGTTCGAGCTACTTCGATTGTGGAGTTGATGAAGGTAGCACGTGCCGTGGGGTCAGAGGCGATGAAAGCAAAGAGTGTGGAATTGCTAGTTGCACCTCCAATGGAAAGGAGGGTAGGAATGGGAGGGGTTTTAGTTTTGAAAGTGTTGGTGAAAGTAGTGAGGGAGGTGGCTACAGTTGTTGAAACTTCTTCTAGCTTATAAGTGAATTTGTTGGGTGAAACAAAAGCGTAGAAAATGTGAGTGAAAAGTGATGTATCTATGGAAGATGGAGGGAAAAGTGGGTTTTCCATCCAGTATATGCCTTTCACACGTGTGGTTGATGGTGATGGTGATGGTGTGCTTGTGGAACTTTTGGTGGCTAGGGCTAAGATAATTAATACTAATGTTAGGAACTGTTTGAGTTTGAGGAAGTTTGCCATGACAAAATCTATATAATGTTTTGGTTATTTGTGGACTATTTTTGCTTAATGATGAGGTAGTTACAAGGAACATATATATAGCACTATGGATTTGGATACTATATATAGTTAAGGTGAAGGGTGTGTTCAACATTCTTAAGTGGGAATAATGGCGTGTCACTCTTGTTGAAAAGCTGGCATAATCTTTTGTTATTGGTTCGAATCAAATCTCGACTCAAAGGTTCCTGCGTTGCATGGAAGACTCGAAGGAAATGGTTGACAATCATTACTATATTCTTTTTAATCATTATAGGTAGAAAATGTTCCCCAATTGCAACAAATTTTGGTTGAGATTTTTTTAAAGGATATTGCAAGTTATAGCGAAACATCAAACCCGGAACTATCCATCCTTCGACTGTTTGACATTAATCATACTTAAGTGGCCTTGAGTTTAGAATATCATCTAATCTAACTAAATCTTTAATCTATTCTATCTATCTCTATTTTACGTGGCCACCAAACTTGTCAAAGAGTATGTGAGGATGTAAACAGTAAATATAATCGTGATCACACAGCCGTCCATGGCCCTTTGGACTAATTTTATTCAATTATTATTACAATTCGGTTTAGGAACTTTCTTTTCCTTTAAACAAACAACAAAATACATGCGTTTGTTTTTCTGTACGGAATGAAATATAATTAGCTCAAAATCCTCCAATGATTGATTAATCGTTTAGTATTAATACTCCTCCATCACAAAATATGAGCTTCTTTAACAAATCATTTGTCCAAATTTATAAGACCGCAAATGTTTTTTACCACAATATTTCTATTTAATTCACATATTATGTTCTGAGTGAACAATAGATTTGTCCTCGTCAACATAACTCAGTTGGCAGGGACATGCATTGTCATATGCAGGGGCGGGGTTCGAACTCCGTATACCTCACTTATTAACCTTGAAAAAGGTGAATTCTAGCAACTAAACTACTTGAAGAAAAAAAAAGAAAGATATGACAATGTACCAACACAAACTCCTTTTTGAGGAGATGACCTTTGTGAATAAATTTATGGATTGAGTAAAATGATACAAATTGTAGACAATTTTAACTATAGTAAGATGTAACCATTTAAACTGGACATGCATTTTAATTTATGCATTTTAAACTGGACATGCATTTTTACTGTTTACACAAACTCCTTTTCGAATAGTAAGATATTTAATTGGACATGCATTTTTTTTTTTTAACGTTAATAACTTATGAGACTAAAATGTAACCAACAAATAATTTAAGGGACCAAATCATTAATTAAGCCTAAATTTAACTACTTCATCCATCCCTTAATACTTGACACAGTTGACCTTATTACGCATGCCAATGCATAATTTTGAGCTTAAATATCTTGAATAATATATTAAAAAAAATTATGAAAATTTGAGATTTTGAAAATACTCATCGAGACAAATCTTACGACATCTTATATGATATTATTTATCTTTGTATATTAGTAAAAAAATATGGTCAAAGTAAGTTAGGTTAAAATTACACATTTTCAAATGAGTCATTTGTTGCTAGATGGAGGGAGTATATAAAGTTTTGGGCTTCATTCAGATTTAAAAAAACTCGTTATTAATGAGATTATACTGTGTCCAATCGTGGCCAAGTGGTATTAACTTAATTGGCTAAGAAGGACGGTATACAATAGCTTTGTTTAGCTTTCCTGAAAAAAAGAATAGCAGCTGTGTGTGAACTGTGGTCTGTGAGCAATCGTTATAGGAGGAATTTTGAATTTGACTTAAACTTTGGGGACAAAATGATTTGTTTTGCCTTTTTAAATATTATTTTGGGAACTGCCTTGTTAAATATTAGATGTTACTTTAGGTTGTCTCCTACTCCTAGCATATTATAAATTAGTTAGTACTTTAGGACGTCCTTCCTTACATTCAAGAAGGCGGAACTAATTTAAAATTAGCTTTTCTAGTCGTACAAACCAGCAAGTCTACTAATTAGACATACTTGGTAAAGATACATATGCATGTACGGTAGCAAGTGGATCCATCCATCCATTAATATATCATTTTAAAGTTGTGCCATAAAAAAATTATTTTAAAGAATTCTAATATTTTGATACCTATACCTTCTCCCACACCTCTACTAGTTTTCATAATTCCTCACCTTTTCTCTATTTCTTTAATTTCCTATATCTCTCTTCCTAATTTACCATTTGAGTTTATATCTATACTGTATATATGAAAAGAATAAATAAATTCCGGGGTGACATTTTTCTCACCTATTTTATCATTCATTTTTTTTGGTTACATTTTATCATTCATTTAAGCTATTGTCTTTACTACTTTATCATTTAATAATATTATTTAAAATATTAATTAAAAATAAATCTCATTAAAATAGAACAATATATCTATAAACGAATACATGAATTTGAGCTGGGTTTTTTCAATTATACCTTTAAAAAAACTTGACTATAAGAATGTTATTTTGTTTTTGTTATTAAAAAAGATAAGACTTTATATTATATTTGTTATATTGTTGATGATATTGAAAAGATAAGTATGATTAGTTACAATATGAAAGTGCAAAATATCTAATATCAATACCTATAATTTTAATCAAAATCAAAATATTTTTCATCAAAATTTCATAAAAAATATTGTTCGTAATTTATATACATTAGTGCAATAAAAAGAGTGGACATACGGACACAAAGTTCCCTTCTGAACGCTAGCAGCAATAATAATAATAATAATAATAATAATAATAATAATAATAATTTATATCTATACTATATATAAAGAGAATGCATGGTTTTAGGCTAAATTTTTCACTTCCAATTATACTCTTAAACAAATTTGACTATATTATTTTGTTGGTGTCGTTCAAAATGATAAGAATTTATATTATATTTGTTTTTTTTTTATTCTTGGTACCATTGAAAAGATAAATATACTTTGTTACAATATGAAGTGCAAAAAATCTATTATCTATATCTATAATTTTAATCAAAATTTCATAAAACTATTGTTCATAATTTATACACATTATCACAATAAGAAGAGCGAACATACGAGCACAATAATAACACCATTTACACGTAGTAGTTTCAATTTACGTCATATCATCTCACTGCTCATAACCAATCGATAATGCAACGCAAAAAGGAATTTGCATACACTTAAAAATAAATATCGTGTTAGCTAAAATTGGTGGACAGGCGATTTAGAAAAATATCCCTCAAACGAGAGCAAGTTAAGCAAGCGTTAATATAGTTGAATGAGTGTCATTCAAATCTCTCTGGAGTCTTTTGAAGTATATATACAAAGGTAATGAAGACATTAGACTTAGTCAAAGCTCAATGAAAATGGATAATTAAGCATTTAATTCATGCTCCACGATCGTAGCACATGGGCACGTTATGTGGACATTTGTGCACATGTAGATTATATTAATGGATTACGCCACTAAGTAGAAGATTGCAAGCCGAATGTGGGGAGCTTGTATCCCTCACTGGGAGAACGCTTAGGCATTACCCATGATGTTAATCTCTGTAGGTCACATCATTTTGATCATTAGGACTAGTGTTCACCTCTAAATACTAGACTTGTACATTTTATTTGACACACACAATCAATCAAACAGACTATTTAAATCATTCGATTTCTTTATCTTTATTTTATGCATTTCTTGATTTAGTAGCTGAAAACACCATGCTTAACGCTCCTAGAAGTAATTAGAAAATCCATAGCTGAGGGATATATAAAGTTTCTTCATCATCATAATTGCTTGGAGAAATAAAATCATGACTGAAAGTTATTAACAAATACCTTAGTTAACTTCCAAGTTCAACAACAGTTCCATAATTGTTTTTTAAAACATTAAAGAACACACAAACAAATACGTACCAAAGTATTACACTAAGAATATAATATTTTATAAAGAAAACACGTAGGACACTACAAAGAATCATAAATTACAATCATAACTTAAAATTGAGTGAAATGGGGGAGAAAAAAATCCACTGAAATGTAGAACATTCCCCCTTCATGCTTTCTTCAATGAACTTCCACTACATAAATGATGAAACAATTGACAACGGAACCATGCAAGTCATCACAGGTCTGAATTCACTTCCTCAGTCTTATTCAAACAAGCTTCCAGGCTTTGGAAGCTGCATTTTCTCAACAACAACAAAAAAAGACATGTTAATAATAATGAATATGCACTCATTGTGTAAAATTATTTTATACCACATTGAATTATAACTCTTAAATTAGTTATATCATGTTCGTTTTTAAACAAAGACAATTATGTTCTATTGTTCATCCCTAATTGATTAGTTTAGTTATTACTCAATGCACTAAATGTTTAATTTACCTTGAGTTGAGATTTTCCAATCAGTAGTATCCAAACCTGCAACCCAAAAGAAATAGCCACGAAGTTTAAGAGCTTGAGCAAACCCAACCTTAATAGATACCGTAAATGGATTATCGTATCCTATCCACGTACTCCCGCTATACGAATAAACGGAGGCAGTATCCACGTCATACTCCACTTTAGCACTTGTTTGTCTATTAAAATCCAACACTTGGAAATACGCCATTAGACCACCATTAACCCCAGGACCCGATCCAACACTCGGTGCCCCGATTCCATGCACATTCGGATCTCGGAGTTTCCACGACTTCCCATAAAGTGGCATACCCATAACTAACTTTTCCGGCACAACCCCACTCTGGATCCATGAAAGCAACCCACTCACCACACTAACATTACTTTTCGGGTCAAATGTTCCAGATGGAGCCCCGGTTTTATTACTCCGTGCCCCATGAAGTTCATAACTCATAACGTTCACCCAATCCAAATTCTCGTTAATAGAATTAACCGGATACATCCGTGGTTCACCGAAGATGGAAAAATTCACAGCGAAGTAAACAGCCGCGGTGAGAAGCAACGGTGGCCGGCCGGTGGAGGCGCCTTCTTCGGAAATTGCTTTTCTCCATTGGAAGAGCAATTCTCCGAGGTCGTTCATTTCTTTCGTGTTTTTAGGAAACTCCCAATCAAAGTCGATTCCATCAAATCCAAACGTACGAGCAACGTCGATTGTAGAGTTAATGAAGGCGGCACGTGCGGTGGGGTCGGAGGCAATGAAGGCGAATAAGGATGAATTGCTACCTGCACCTCCAATGGAGAAGAGAGTAGCTGCAGGAGGGGATTTGATTTTGAAGGTTTTGGTGAAAGTGTTGAGGGATAAAATTTGAGAAGATGAAATTTCAAGCTTGAAGGTGTTGTTGTTGGGTGTGAGGAATGAGTAGAAGATGTGAGTGAAGAGTGATGTGTCTATTATAGATGGAGGGAAAAATGGATTTTCTAACCAGTAAATACCTTTCACACGTGTGATTGATGATGATGATGATGATGATGGTGATGGTGTGCTTGTGGAACTTTTGGTGGCTAGAGCTAAGATAATTAATGCTAAAGTGAGTAACTGTTTCAGGTTGAGGATGTTAGCCATGACAAAATCTATATAATGTTTTTGTTAGATTTTGTTGTTTTTGCTTGAGGGGTGAGTTCTGCTAGCTATAATTAAGGAACATATATATAGTTAAGGTGAAGGATGTCTGTACATGTTCTACTTCTACATTCTTAAATGCCGTAATGTTTTGTTATTGGTTGCTTTTGGTTCAAATTAAATCTCAACTCAAAGGTTTCCGTGTTGCATGGAAGAACCAGAATTGGAAATGGTTGACAATCATTTAAGAATATTTTATTCACACATCAAAACTTAACAGTATTAGCAGGGTGTTTAATTGAATATTTATTAGAGGACGGTGAAATTCATTCCAAAATACTCGATTCTTAAATCGAATATTGAGTTTTGAAAAGAAAAATAAAATTAGATACCATATATTCTATATGGTTTCTGATTTTATATTAATTTTGCTCTCATAAAAATTTGAACACGCTTAAAATATGTGTGCTTTTGGGGATACAATGTTGAATCTAATTGAGTTCAAAGTATTTAAGGGTTTGTCTAATGACTACTATGAATATCTCAAAAAAGGTCAAATAGAACTTTTATCATTTTTATTTTTTGTAAAAAATAAATTTATAGTATACAAAAGGAGGAAAACATGTAGTAATATATTTTACTAAAAGTTACTAAAAATGGTAATGATTTGAACTTGGACCATCTTTTTTTCTTCTTCTTAAATGTCCATAATAGATGCACTCGCGACATATTCCATATTGTCTATTTTTTTTTATGTTTTTAGTAAATCTTTGAATTTAAAGTTTTGTTCGTGATGAATCATACATTATGTGAGAATATCTCTTCTAATAATAATTCAAACTTTAGTCCATTATATTATAAAATTCTAATTCCTTTTCTTTGACTGAACCTCCTACATGTGTTAGCAAATCAATTGGTTTGGTTTTTTACAGTAATTACTTATGAATTTTGAAGCAAATCAAACCAGTGAAAAACAAGTAAGTTGGTTTGGTTTGTTTCGACCGGGTTGATATCTTAAAAAAACTTAAGAAAATTATTTTCAAATATCTAAAAATTAGCAATGTTTGTTTATTGTTTATTCAAACATAATGGATATTTTTTTTTAGGGAAATTTAACCGGTGCCTCCGGGGCACTGGTTAAGGATATGAAAAAGGAAATTATATTGTAGTTAATGCATTGAAATTGTGTAATTAATTTATAATAAAGTCAAAAACAGTTTCCTTTTATGGTAATAATTCC
>Ga0315914_1000209_pt1 | contig 61621 bp, 24 predicted proteins | sample MpolenodulesMG_FD_203920 | JGI IMG/M metagenome (GOLD analysis project Ga0315914, IMG submission 203920) | Medicago polymorpha root nodule microbial communities from Los Angeles, California, United States - elongated nodules | ecosystem: Host-associated > Plants > Roots > Nodule | place: USA...
AAGCGTAAAAAATAAAGTAAAGATTCTGGTTATTAAAATACGAATACAATCTTTAAAATACGAATAAAAACTTTTTAACTGGTCAAAATTCGGGGTATGACACCTACAAATTAACACAATCACAAATTTATTAATATTTTGTGTATTAACAAAATGGTTACGAGCATGACTCAATTGGTAGGGAGAATGTATTATAATATGTTGAGGAAGATGGTGTAAACCTCATATTCTCCGATTATTTACCTTAAAAGATAAATTTCTAGTCACTGGACTACTTGACAAAGAAAATAATAAGTACTTATGAATTCCCGCAAGCTATACTTAAATATCACTTACACCTTCGAGTTCAAATATTGATATTAATGTAAGGATCTCGTTGGTGGACAATATGTCCTACTTCGGTCAACCTAATCTGAGACGGGTGAAGTATTAAGTAGGGACATTGTTTTAAGAAGATCTAATCGAACAATACAAAAGACAAACATTTTAAGAGTGAGAAAAAAAAAACAATTTAAAACTTAAAAACAGTAAAAATATACGGTGTGTCCAAAAACATCTAATCGAACAAACTTGTACTTCAAGAACAAAACACATTGATTCTGTTGAGAGTAGTCCTTGTCTTTCTCGTACACAGATGAAACTGTTCCAACATTCTACAATCCTTTCACGCCCTTATTCGTGTTTTCTGAAGCATTATTCACAGTTCCAAGCACATTACTCATCATCATCTTCATCTTTGCCACCAACACAAGACCACCTTTGTCAGCTAATCCTCGACCAAAAAACCGCTTCCGAAGCACTCCAAACCTTCAGATGGGCTTCAACCTTCTCCAAATTCACCCATTCACAATCCACATACCGCACATTAATCCACAAACTCTGCATTTTTCGTCGTTTTGATACCGTCAAGCAACTGCTCGACGAAATGCCTACCTCAATTGGAGCTAACGCGGGTGAAGATATCTTCATAACTATCGTCCGGGGACTCTCCCGGACTGGAATGACCAGGCGGGTCATCACAGTTCTTGACTTGGCTTACAAGTTTCATGGTACGCCGTCTTTGAAGATTTTTAACTCGATTTTGGATGTTCTTGTGAAAGAGGATATTGATATGGCTAGAGAGTTTTATAGAAAGAGTATGATGGAGAGTGGTGTTCGTGGTGATGATTATACTTTTGGGATTTTGATGAAGGGACTTTGTTTAACGAATAGGATTGGTGAAGGTTTTAAGCTTTTGCAGCTTATTAAGAATAATGGGGTTACACCAAATACTGTCATTTACAATACTTTGCTTCATGCACTTTGTAGGAATGGAAAGGTTGGTAGGGCTAGGAGCTTGATGAATGAGATGGTGGACCCGAATGAGGTTACATTTAATATTTTGATATCTGCGTATTGTAAGGAAGAGAATTTGGTTCAAGCTCTTGTTTTGCTTGAGAAGTGTTTTGCATTGAGTCTTGTACCTGATGTTGTTGCAGTAACTAAGGTGGTTGAGATTCTATGCGACGCTGGACGTGTAACAGAGGCTGCTGAGATTCTGGAGAGAGTTGAGAGCTTGGGGGGTTCACTTGATGTTGTGGCTTACAATACATTGATAAAGGGGTTTTGTGGAGTGGGAAAAGTGAAAGTTGGACTTCATTTCCTGAAGCAGATGGAGAATAAAGGCTATCTTCCAAATGTGGATACTTACAATATACTGATATATGGGTTTTGTGAGTCTAGAATGTCGGATTTGGCTCTTGATCTTTTTAATGATATGAAGACAGATGGGATCAACCGGAACTTTGTTACTTTCGACACGATGATTAGAGGTTTGTGTTCAGAAGGAAGAATTGAAGATGGTTTTTCAATTTTGGAGTTGATGGAGGAAACCAAAGAAGGCTCTAAAGGGCACATTAGTCCTTACAATAGCATAATATATGGTCTATTTAAGCAAAATCGTTTGGGCGAGGCATCTGAGTTTCTATCAAAGATGGGAAAATTGTTCCCTAGAGCTGTTGACAGAAGCATGACTATTATACAGAAATGCAAAGAAGGTACAATTGAAGATGCAAAGAATATATATGATAAGATGATTGATGAAGGTGGTATTCCAAGTATTCTAGTTTATAACTCTCTTGTTCATGGCTTTTCAAAACACGGTAGTATCCGAGAGGCCGTTGAGCTTATCAATGAAATGATAAGTAATAACTGTTTTCCCATTGCATCCACATTCAATGCTATCATCACTGGGTTTAGTGGACAAGGAAAAATTGAAAGTGCCGTAAAGTTTATGGAAGATATTACTGCAAGAGGTTGTGTACCAAATACAGAAACTTACACCCCTTTGATTGATGTGTTATGTAGTAAGGGGGACATTCAGAAAGCTTTGCAGGTCTTTTTGGAAATGGTGGAGAAGGGAATCCTTCCTGACCAATTTATTTGGAAATCACTGCTACTTAGTTTGAGTCTACAAAACAATTTCAGTAAGAATGTTTCCAATATAGATTATTTACTCTAGTAGTCTCGTGGATTAGGGAGACTTCAAATTTGTTCCAAAGGGTTGTTTCACCAGTGCAATTTTTTCATCTGCATTGGAACATTCCATGTTGTCAATGATCAATACCATATAAGTTATTGATAAGTGCATCCTCAATTTAGTCTATGATGTTGAAGGCTTTTAATAATTTGGTCCTTAAAAAAAGTTGAAATTTAAAAATGATCGTGAAATAGAAATTTGTTGTTCACATTAGTTCTTTTGGGTATGTCAAATTAGTCTTTGAAATAGTCTCCAAGAGACTATTATGATAATCAATTTTAGAATTGGATTTGGTGCATTTACTGCATCATGCGGTTTTGCATCCGATATGAATACAATTGGTTGAGATCGTTTACAACATATTTTATCATTGTGTGTAATCTGAGTCATCCGATATGAAATTAATGACCAATATTATTTATAGCATGAAGCTGCATGGAATCACTACCACATGCAATCCCAGTCCAACAATTTCTGATTCATAGCCACTTTGTTTGTTGGCAGGATTCTGCAGCATTAGATTGTGTGGCTATAATTTTAGCTTTTTTTATTATTGAAACTCAAGTTAGATATGTATACATACATGTCTTGTCGCTACATATTAATGATTGACACCAATAGTTTTAGTAATATTATGTAGCTGGAGATTTATACAAATTAGGTCCCACATTCAATCTCTTAGCTCAGCAGTAGCACCCTTTGAACTCTCCTTACTTGTTGGGGTATGGTAAATTAGGTGGAAATTGAGGTAGATTTTTATCAATGATTTATACACACCTTGTATTTACTAGTTTCTGCAGACCTTATCTTTATGGTTATGGGTCTCCATAACAGGAATGGAGTCCTGTTTGGTGAAATATATGGAGTTATCTTCTCCAAGAATTCACCATTTCTAATTGTAAACTGTGAATAAATCTCTCTTATTCCTCCACAATTCACACTACTATTCCTCATTTCCCTGTTTCTGTTATCATGCATTTTATGAATCTGTAATTGCATGCATAAGATATGAATCACATAGTTCATGTTTTAAAAAAATAATAAACAGGAACAAGTCAAATTTGACAAGTAGTTTGATTGGTTGGCCATGACTAAGCCATTCAAGCAATAGTAGTTAGTCTGTCATAAAATATAATCAGCATATTTGGATTCTTCTTTGGCTCTTAATATTTAAGATAGCAATGAACAAATTTTCTTTTTTTATTTATTTATTTATCATAGCAGGTCCAAAGATGTTTAGAAAACGACATGAAGTCGTTGTCTTTTTGTTTTAGCCTTGTTGTACGGTTGCTATGGATGGTAAGCAAATATCACACGATTAAAGCAAGTACTTTCCTGTTTTTCCATATATTACTTGCAAACTTTTCAATTTGGCATAATGCGTGGATATTATTATAGCAAAATTTTGAAGAAATCAGGTCACCCACCACACAAAATCAAATTAAATATTGTTAATTATCATTAAGTGAAAGTTCTTCTGCCCATACTCTAAAAATATGTTGTTGCCGGTGAATGTAAATGTGTTATAAAATCATATATGTGTCTTACAAAAAACACACAAAATTCTCAAAAAAACATTTCTTAGAGTATTCTAATTTTAAGGTAATTTCCTTTGTTGATTCTATTTCTTAAAGTGTTAGTGATCGTAATATTGATGTTTATCCAAAACAGGTGCATTTCTTAGAGGACCAAAAGGTGTTTATTAGATTTTGTTAGGGACCAATTTAGGTCTCGTAAATTTCTATTCTGCCACGATGTTTCGAAAAAATTTCAATATCTTCTCTTTAACGTAACTTCATAACAAATAGCCTATATCCCTCCCTCTCCAAAAAAAAAAAAGCCTATATCCCTAAAAAAAACAAAATAGCTTATAGAATCTCTAGTTTATTTTTGGAAGCTGTGTTTTTAAGCAAAATTGCATTGGGGATCTTTAGCTTAATTTAAATTTTCAAACAAATTGTTTATCTTTGTGTCTTGCCTTTTAAGAAAGAAAATAAAAGTAAACAACTTTTTTTTTAAGGAAACAACAACTTTTAAACATTCAAAAATTTGAATATACATTTTCACATTATTTTTCAAGAAAATGTATCTATTTTAATTTCTTTAATAAGTGCTCTAAAAATAGTCTTTAACATTTAATATTTTAATTTTAATTTTAATTTCCTTAACAAATCTTCTAAAAGTAGTCTTTACGATTTTATTTTTTTTTATCTCTCTAAACAAGAAAAACATTGTACATTGTACTTTACAAGTGCAAAATATATATCCAAATCATAACACTCCTTCAATTTCCATTACATAATACATTTTCCTAATCCTAACATCTTCTATTTTCATATTTTCACACTTTTAACAAAGTGATTATAAAATCTGATACAGTTTTGACTTTTTTTTCTTAAGAGTATCTCTATTCCAATCATTTTATGAGACGCTGGAGAACTGATCACAGATATTTATTCCAATTCCAACTGGTTGAGAACTTATCTCTAAATTCACTTCTTCCCACAACCCAAACTTTTCAAAACAGCTTAACTTTCATAATCGATTTTCTTCTCAAAACCTTATTTCTCAATCCAAACAATAATCAATTTTCATTTTCCAAAATTCCAACAACAACAACAACAACAGCCATGGTGTTCAAAGAAGCAGGTTCATCATCCTACTCACTCCCACCCTACCCACGCGAAGACACCCCCCTTCTTACTAAGTCACCCCCCCTCTCCTCCCAATTCAAAACCTGCGCCAACATCTTCATCTCCATCGTCGGCGCCGGCGTTCTCGGTCTCCCTTACTCCTTCAAACGCACCGGCTACCTCACCGGTCTCATCAACCTCTTCACCATCGCTTACCTCACCTACCACTGCATGCTCCTCCTCGTCACCACTCGCCGGAAACTCGAATCCATCACCGGTTTCTCCAAAATCAAATCTTTCGGTGATTTGGGTTTCACCATTTGTGGCCCATTAGGCCGTTTTTCTGTTGACTCCATGATTGTGCTTTCACAAGCTGGGTTTTGTGTCAGCTACCTTATTTTCATTTCTTCAACTTTATCATTTCTCACCGCCGGTGACTCCACCGCTGAAACCGTCCCTATTTTCATCGGTTTAACGGCGAAAAGTTTGTATCTTTGGGGTTGTTTTCCTTTTCAATTAGGGTTGAATTCTATCAAAACTTTGACCCATTTAGCCCCCTTGAGCATTTTTGCTGATGTTGTTGATATTTCTGCTAAGAGTGTTGTTATGGTTGAAGATGTTTTTGTTTTCATGCAAAATAAGCCAAATTTGGAAGCTTTTAAGGGTTTTGGTGTTTTTTTCTATGGTATTGGTGTAGCTGTTTATGCTTTTGAAGGGATTGGAATGGTTTTGCCTTTGGAAAGTGAGACTAAAGATAAGGAGAAATTTGGGAGGGTTTTAGGGTTAGGGATGGGTATGATTTCTATATTATTTGGTGCTTTTGGTGTTTTAGGTTATTTTGCTTTTGGTGAAGAAACTAAGGATATTATTACTAATAATTTAGGTCAAGGTGTGATAGGTGTTATGGTTCAATTAGGGCTTTGTATTAATTTGTTTATTACATTTCCTTTGATGATGAATCCTGTTTATGAGGTTTTTGAGAGAAGGTTTTGCGGTTCTAGGTATTGTTTGTGGGTGAGGTGGTTGTTGGTTTTGGTGGTGAGTTTGGTGGCACTTTTGGTGCCTAATTTTGCTGATTTTTTGTCACTTGTTGGAAGTAGTGTTTGTGTTGTTCTTGGTTTTGTGTTGCCTGCTTTGTTTCATTGTATTGTTTTTAAGGAGGAGTTGGGTTGGAGATGCTTGGTTTCAGATGGGGCAATTATGGTTTTTGGATTTGTTGTTGCTGTTTATGGAACCTATACTTCTGTTTCAGAGATTCTTTCTCCGAAGGCTTGATTGATTTGGAAGAAGAAAAGTTTGAATGATGAAAAACTGTGAATTTTCTTGTGTTTTTGATGAGGGATACTTGGTTGTTTCTTAATTGGGCAGGAATTCTTTTGCATGGGTCATCAATTGAATTTGATGCTGCTCTTAAGTGTTTTTTGTTGATTGAATGATGATTATATGTGATAAAGCTACGAATTCTATTCTTTGTTGTTGTATTTTTTGTAATCTGTAAAAAGTTTTAGGTCTATAATTTGTTGGAATTGAAGGAAATAAAGAAAAAAAGGAACATATATGCAAGTGTATCTTGAACATTTTTGAAAGTTTGAGAAATATTTACATCAATTGCTGTTTGAATTTTTTTTTTCTCTTATTCATAGGCATATCAATATCCTTGTGGCATTGCAAAGAAAAAAATGTTCTATATGGATGTTTGGCATTTAGATTATAGCTTAGCTTATTTTAAGAAGTGCCTGCAGTAGCTTATCAGGACAGATGAGTTTAAGCTATCAACCATTTTATACTACCATAGTATACCATCTGCAGTGCAGTTCAATCCAACGATCCGAAGCATGGCTCTAAAATTGCAACTATATTTCTTAGTACTTCTTGCAATTTAAGCTCTGAATTCAAGCATGGCTCAGAGTTTTCTAGGGGCCAATTTTTCTCAACTTCACGTTTCTAAAATCATAGATGTGTCTATCTTTCCCAAAATTGTATATGTAGTGTTCACGTTTGTAAACACAAGTTAAATTACAACAGGTGAGCTGCTATGTGAAATATCCAAGGTGGAATTCCAAGAGCACTATGAATAAGACTTAGATGAAAAATACACTGTTCAAGATCATGAATTCCATCGCCTACTGCTCTCTAGTTGTCTCCTTTTATAGGCCTCACTTTCTTGACCTAATGGGCCTTTCTTTGGATGTTCAGGCCCATTGATCTTGAGGTCCATATGGCTCATCTGTACCAGGCGCGTGGAGCTGATCAAGTTTCCTTGCACTGCTCGTCCGTACAAGGCGCGTGGAGTCAAGGGTACACAGCTCACGTCATTTGTACACGCAGGACGCGTGGCACGTTATGAGATGCTCTCAAGAGGAGGACCACAATGTTACTTGGACAACGACGTGAGAGAGAGCTAGTGATGTTGATGGCGGAGCTCACATGACTTAGACATTCAAACTGAGCTAAGCAGATGGAGCTCACGTGACCTGAACGATCAAGCTGAGCAGCAGGTGGAGCTCACGTGACCTGAATGTTCAAGCTGAGCTGTACATGTTGAATAGTCAATGTATGTAAGAGTCCACGTGGTATGGTCTTCCATACCAGTCCATGTAGTTTTCTCCTATTGTGTACATCTGAGGTGATAATGATATTTGAGATGTAGAAAGTTCCTCCCTTTTAATGATCATATAAAATGATAAATCGTGGGAAAGAAAATTTGGAGTCATTTAAAAGTACAATTGATCCTGCTCACATAAGTACACAATCCTTGTTTAATTTTCCCAATAGACAATGTCACCATACTATACAACCAAAATACCCGACTAGGGAAAGAAAAACACATGAAGGATGCAAGATAGTAAAGACTTCAAACTCGGGTAATGTGTTGTCAAAATTGGGAATTTTGGGCATCCTGTGTTCATTGTTACAACCTTATTAGAGCTAAGGTTGCTCTACAAGCCATCCAGGTTGTTCAACCCTCATAAAAGATCGGAAGATAGTTTCCGGCTGCTCTACAAAACATCCAGGTTGTACAACCCTCGTAAGATCGGAAGATAGTTTCTAGCTACTCTACAAGCCATCCAGGCTGTACAACCCTCGTAAGATCGGAAGATAGTTTCCGATGGATTTTTAGTAAAAAAACGAAAAAAGTCGATCAGAAGATATATTCTAATAGGTATGTGTCATGGAAAGATATGTTCCACTAAATTGAGGAGGTTTTGAGCGGACACGAGAGCTTATATTTACAGTTTTACAAGTATTAACACTGTTTTTTTCTTTTTGATAAATAAAATGGGGAAAACCCCAAACAAAAACAAAAACTAATAACCAAGGTGGGTGTATTTAGTTTGCATCATCAAATTGATAGGTTCAACTTAGACCAATTTTTTTTACTATTAAATTAAATCAACTCATCAAGATTTATCATGGTCTATCTACACCAAATCTCTATCTCCCACAATTTCATTGCTCTCTCTCCCTCAAGGGATTAGTTTTTTTTTTTTTTTGACAAATCAAGGGATTAGAACTGATAAAAGTGATTTTATATGAAATTAAGTTAATTAATTGATTTTTATTTATTTAAGTTCTAATCCCTCTCTAATAAACATGTTATAATCCCCTGAGGGGGAGAAGGAAAGCAGTGAATATGAGAAATAGAGAGAGGTTTGGTATAGAAGGACCATGATAAACTTTGATGGGTTGATATAGTATAAAAAAATTAGAGTTTTACTTTTTCCACCCTATGCCTTTCCTCGCGCGCCCTATTTTTTTCCATTTTTACCCCTGGTCTGGATTTAGTTTTCCGAAATGCATTGTTACTGTTTTCCAGATTTGTTCGGATTTTAAATCCGGAACGACCATTTTCTAGAATTATTTCATTTTAATCTTTCAAATTTGTAAAATAACTGCAAATATGAATATAAAACAGAAATAAAAAGAACACAAAGGTAAAAGGAAGTCATTTTATTAATATATGAATAATACATTACAAATGTTGAAGCTTTTTACTTAAGAACCTAAAACTATTTCTAGGGGGTAAGCTATACTAGTGGCTCCGGCTGATAGGACATACCAGTAGCTTCACTGTTGGTGGGGAGACAGAGGGGGCACAGGGGCCTCTATGGTCAAACTTACACCCAGACAGACCAACCTCACACCCAGACTAACCACTTCCTTATTGACCGATCATATAGCCCCTGATGGATTTCCAAAGAGGCCTCTTTCTATGAAAGGCCAACGATGGAAACACATCATTGTAGAAGAGGAGAAAGAAGAAGGTGTGAAAATTTTTGAGGAAATGAAGCATATTTATAGGGGAGGGGGATAAAAAGAAGGTGGAAATGGCATTAAATCCAGTCAAAAACGTGTAAAAACACGTTTTTCAACTTGACCACCGTCCAAAATGTTTCAAACGTTTTGTTTATGGTGCAGACCACTGGTCAAAAGCTTCTGGTGCAGTCCGGAAAATATAATCCGAATTACACATATATTCCGGATTTTATATTCGGGAAAAATACGATCATGGCGTGAACCAAAGGGAAACTTGGGACTTTGTGTATGGTGAGGGTTGGTTCGGATTTTAGAATCCGGATTGCTTCAGCATTGGATTCTTTTGTGTGTCCCACATTGCACCGACAATTTTCGTGGTCCACAACGCCCAGATACCTCTATAAATAGGGGTCCCTGTTTTCATTACAAGTAAACTACACCAGAAAAAAATCATGGAATTCCTTGGCTTTAATCCAAACACCAAGATAGCGGTAGTCTACTACAACGGTGGAACACCACCCCATCTGTTTAGGATTCGCAACGATGTCACCCTCTCCGGGCTGAAGGATGAGCTGGATCAAATCAAGCGTCAACTCAACCACAGAGACACGAGGAGGGTGGTCGGTGTTGAATATCGATGTCCATTGTCCGACTCAGCCGGATCTCTTCGCTTCAGCCGGATGAAACTCACAAACGACGACGACGTGAGAACCATGTTCTCTATCTTTGCCCAGGACAGTACTAGAGGACCGATCGAGTTGGATGCTTCGTTGGTTAGATCTACTGAACAAATTCTGAAAATGTTTGCACCGGTCTAGGAACTACGAAGAGGTCAGGGCTCTGTTGGAGGGACCAGAGGAAGGAGTTAGTTTAGATGATCCGTGATAATGTGATATGTGTTGGTGTAAGCCCTAGAGGCCAATAACTTATGTTAAACTCATCTTATGTATCATGACTTTTATTATTGAATAATATATGGCACTCTTTATTATATTTATAATAATGTTAATAAAGTCCCTAGAATAGATAGTTCATGTAATAATATATTAAGTGTGACTTAATCATGAGATTACATTATCATAAAAAACACTATTCTTAAATGTCTTCGTAGTCAAGCTTTAATATGAATTAGGATAATAATAAAGCGTCGAGACTATTATGTATGTAGACTGATGACCGCATCTCATGGGTCATAGATATGAGATATTAAGTATATACATATGTATAAATATTAAGAGTAATATTTATACTGGATTGACCCACTGTGAGAATACTACATAGCATGTTATGAAATTGTCATAAGATATTCTCACAATGATAATAGTGTATATCGTTCTTAGACCTAAAATCACTATGATCCCTAGATGTGGACTCAAGTGCTTTGTTGCCATTCTAACGTTGTCTGTAAAAGGATAACCATAACGCTGGTTGATGGGTACTTGATGAATGATGATGAGGGACATGAGTGTCCTAGATGGGATTTGTCCCTCCTCAAAACAGGAGATATATCTTTAGGCCTCTTGATGAAATATGACTGTAAAACTGCATGGCCATTCCGAACTAAGTTAATATAAGATATTGGACTTATTCGTTACTCAGTATATTTTGGGATCAAGAAATATAAATATTGATCTTTACAAGGGTGACAATATCTATGCCTTGAGATCAATATAGATATAAGGAAAAAGGAGTAATTGTATACATAAATATTATCATGGTAAAGGTTTCGTCAGATCACTTGACATTCTTGTCACTTGGGTAGCAATGATGTATTGCTAGATACCGCTCATTGTTTATAGTATTAAATATTAGATTTAATATTATTGCCAACGTGACTAGAACCTATAGGGTCACACACAAAGAACGGTCAAAAGAGAAATATATAAGTATGACTTATATAAGGGGTGCGTTTAGTAAATAACGCTAATTAGTTAGCCAAATTACTAAACTCGTTATTGGACTTACTGAAGCCCAATAGTGACTTCTGACTTGCAGAGCACTCTAGGAGTTCTATAAATAGAACCTTAGTGTTGAAGTCTTTGTTACACGTTTTTGAGAAACCCTAGTTCTCTGAAACTTCGGATTCCTTGGCTAGCACCGAGATTTGGAGGAGCACTGTTCGTGTGGACTTGCTAGAGGCTTTGCTGCTTGTTGCTTGCTTTCCTATGATCGTGATACCAGATTCCAGAATCCACACTTCGAGGTAACAATCGAATCACTGGTTCTTGACAATTCGTAATGATCCAAGGAAAGAAAATCGAAAAATTTTATTCCGCTGTTTATTTTGTAAATTCGATTTTCCTTCACTATGTTTTAATTAATCGCGTGTTTTATGTTGTTTTAATTGAGTGTTAGTTATGTGTTGTTGAATTAAGTTGTTGCATTATGTTTTGAATAATATATATATATTATTTAAACTTTCATTATGTTTTAATTTACGTCAGAGATGTTCATTTAATCGATAAAATAACCAAAGATATGAACTCCGGATTATGAAATCCGGATTCACATTGGGCGTAAGTGTATTCCGGATTACAAAATTTGGAATACTTCAACATAAGATTCTTTTGTATGGACCACATTGCTCCAAGAGTTTATGTGGTCCACAACATCCAAGGACCTCTATAAACACACCATCTCCGGTTTTCATCTTCAATACCAGCAAAACACACAAACACACCAAAGAAAACCATGCAAATTTTTGTCATTAAGCTTAGAATCTTTCTCACATTGTCGCAAATAGATGACTTAGCTCTCTATTTGACGGCGTGATGAAGATCTTCAGCATGCTGTCAAAAATACAAACAAACACACCAAAGAGACCATGAAATTTTTTGTCATTGTACTGAGGATCTTTGTCATGTTGCCGCAAAATAGATTTCTCTCTATGTGACAAATAGATTGCTCTCTATGTGCCAGCATGGTGAAGATCCTCAGCATGATTTCAAAAATATATAGATACTCCTTGCTGCCTCCTTGATAGATAGATAACTCAAAAATATCAAGAGGTTGCTATGAGTTAGATCTTGCTGCCTGCCATATGAATATGTCATTTGGCAAGGCAGCAGAATCTAACTCAAAGAAATCCTCTTAAAAACACCTTCCCAAAAGATTCATCATTTATGTTATTATGGTTTTTTTAACTGTTTATTTGTCTTATGTTGCTTCTATTTATGTTATATACCTTTGTTTTATTTTTTTTCCAAGACATTCGCAACGAAACGATCCAAAAAGGGTCTGATGCAGTTCAGACTTTATAATCCGGAATAACTTCAACCATTCCGGATTATAAAATCCGGAAACACTCAGTAACATTTTGATCGATGACGTTTCACCAAAGGTTAGGCCGGTTAGTGGAGTTTGAATGCATTTTTTGACGGTTTTGAATGTGGAACACGTTTTATTTGACTGTAATTAAGACCTATGACTTATTTAAGGTTATAAAAAGGCCTTGGATCTTCAACATTTTCCTTCATTCTTCTTCACCTCATTTCTTACATTTTCTTCAAAAAAAATTAGTTTTTTAGGTAGCTTTTAGGAGTGTTTGTGGTGTCATGGTCATTGTTGACCGCTCATACGACCCTTGCAATTGCATTGCAGCTTATGCAGGGGTCGTATAACGGTCAACAGAGACCCTTGACATCAAAGAATGACACAAAATTTCATATCGTATGTTTCCGATTTTATTTTCTAGAAACACTAACAATCTGGTTCGAAAAACGAAATCCAGACCAGGGGTATTATTGAAAAATTTTGCAGGGCGCGCGAGAAGGTATCAAGGTGGGAAAAGTAATACTCAAAAAATAATTTAAGTTCAACCTATCAAAAGCTAAACTCACGTACCATCCACCCTCTTTCGGGCAAAAGAGAAAGAGACAAAACAAAACTAGGAATGACATCATAATTTTTTTTTTTTTTTAGAGGATAGATTAACATTGTTATATCCACCATAATATTTTATACTATTTGATTCGATAAAGTAATTGTATTTATATCCACCATACCATGCACAAAGTCCTTAAACCATATATTATTTTTAAAAGCATCTCTATTTGGTATTTGGTGTTCACCAGGTCTAACCATTGTCAATTGGCATAAAACAATTTCATACCAACGTAGTAGGTGAAATAGGCAGACATGACGTTTGGCGTGAAAGAATGGAATATCATTCAATAATTAATCCTTCATGTTCAACCTAAGCATTCTTATAGTTTGCCAAGAAATTGTGCTCCTTAAAAAATAGGATTTATTTTTCCTAATATATTTTAACAAAATTATAACATGACACAACTTAGATGAAAGTTACCCTCTTTAAATTAAATAAATGGTTAAATACGTTTTAGTCCTTCTTTCAAAAAAAATGTTTTAGTCCTATAAAATTGCGATTTTATATTGCCATGCTTAGTGTCAAAGCAATTGGCAACTGTAATCTTAAAATTTACATTCGCAATGGTGCGTATGAGAGATTTCTTTGGAATAATTGCAGTATGCTTATTATGTGTTGCTTATTCAGCTAAGCATTAGCTAGATGAGTAGTTTGGAAAATGTTGATTCAGAAATGTGTAGCTAGAAAGTGGTTGATTAAATATGAAATATGGTATTCAAATATTTTAGAAAGAAAGAAAAAATTAAACATGAAATTGTTCCCATTCCGAACATATATAGTATTGACGGAATCGATAAGCCTTCCACCCTACAAAAATTGTTACTCTATTTCAATATAATCAATACTTCTCTCTTCTATATTTCTTTCTTCTTTCTCTTATACCAAACAATCCATCAAATCTACTCTATTTCTCAGAAATTTCTCTTTTTTCACACTCTCTCTTACCTATTTCTCTCTTCACAACTTCTCTTTTGAACCAAACACACTTTATATATGAAGAAAAACGAGCAACAATTTTAACAAATTAACCTTATTAGTATTTGTTGATTCTCACTGTAATAAATGTAAATAGAAAATATTATAATTTAGAGTGATGCATATAAAGTTAATTAGAATGTGTAATTGAATAAAAGTAATTCACGAGACATTATAAAATGAAAGCCACAGTTATCATGGGACAAGTAATATATTTCTCTTCTCACTATGTACCTTCATATTTCATTATATATGAATCATGATGATCACCTTACCAACAAATGAGCTCTCATTATGGGGTGTGTTTGTTTTAAGTTTATCAAATTTATTTCTAGGAATAACATTTCTTGGAATATATAGATGTAAATTTTATTCCAGGGTATTTAGAAGGAAAAAAATGTTTGGTTAACATTATAATATTCCAATGAACCTTAAAACTAGGGATTATAATAGGTAATTATACATGATTTTATGCCCATCTCTATGGAAACTTTATTCCCACCATTTTCTTTGGGAAAAATTTTCAATTCCCAGGAACATTTTATACCCGGGAATAAAATTTAGTAAACTTGTAACAAACATAGGCATGTATGTTTTTATGATTTTATTCCCAAAAATCTACAATTATAACTTGAAACAAACACATACACTCTAGTGATAAACAATTTTTATTTTTATAGAGAAAAAAATTAGGCAAGTTGGATTTGTGATGCTTAGAAAATAGTTGTTTATTTTCAATGCATATTGAGTGTAAGTATATTCTGTCGCGACATATAATAAAGATTAAATGGTGTTTTGATCCCATGAGGATTGGTGTGGATTCAAATACTAAGCTTAGTTATTTAAGATCCAAAGTGACATCTGACAAATAACAAAGAGAAGGGAGAAATGGAAAAATACTTATATGGACACAACCACAAATAAAATGCATTTAAACACACACATAACACAAGTTATCCTTAAATTATTTAAAATAATATATTATTTACATGTTTCTAATTTTATCTATTTCCTTTTGTGTGTGCGTCCAACTAAAATTACTTGTGTTTTCCTTGTTGATTTTACACATGATTTCGTACCAGTTTTCGTGGAGTGAAGAGTATGTGGAAGGATATCATAATATTTGATATAAAAATTTTAAATATTCAAATTATATTATGATCAATTAATACAATGAATTATAATTAATACAAATATTTCTTTTCATGAGTCAAATTTGGTTGTTGAAACGGTGCTCAGTTTAAACTTGCAATTGTAAAAAGCAGATATGTTTTCGGTGACTCGAAGCGCAACTGCTTGTTCCACCTTCAGTGCAAAATAGGAAGTTGTATTCTGTTTTAGTTTTAGGAAGCAATTTAATTTGGTGAGTAACTATTTTATCATACTTATAACTTAAAAAAAAAAAAAAACTTCATTTGTTAAGTTAACAGTTGCAAAAAACATGAAATATTGTATTGTATAATTATAATAACATCGTAAAAAACTATGAAGAGTACCTCAAATATCATGTTGACGGCTATAAAACAAGGGTCTTGTTAACCAGTGCCCTGGTTAAGAAATCTATAAATAGAATTTATGTCTTGGAAATATAAAATGTCATTTTTTATCTAGTAATAATTACATTACTTTTTGATAAAAACTTACTTTTTTTTGTGCTTAACCAATGCTCCGGAGGCACTGGTTAACATTCTCGATACATAATCAGCCTCCACTGCAACACTTGTCGTCCGTAGGTCTTCAACTGTTTCCCATCACTTGTGATGATGGAGTATGAATCATTCCAAGTAATTGTTGATTTTCCCTTTATGTCCCCTAGGAATGTTACGAAAAGCAGTGTGATCGAGATCACAGTTTTCTCTCTAAAACAAAAACAATAATCACAACCAGTGGCGTATTTAAGACCACGAGTCAGGAGTGCGAAATTTTTAACTTCATTAATTATTATTAATATTAGAAGTTTAGAACAATAAAATTTGATATGTAGCTGCGTGCGCACACACGCGCGTGGGGGAATGTTGATCCAGTCATTTTTCTTAAAATTCAATTAATATGTGTTGATGGTGTAACATGATTTTAGACATGCATTTAATGACATGTCGCCACATCATTATATGCATGGGTAAAATAATTTTACAACTAGTGTAGAAGAAATAAATTTCTTTTTCTTATTAATATAATTTATACTACTAAATTTACATTTTTGTTACTTTTACCTAATACAAAAAAATATATTATTCTTTTTAATAATCACATTAAATTTTATAATATAATTATTTCGACAAATTGTAAATTCAACCATTTATTACCAGGACCTCTAAAAAAAGTATTTATCACTGCGAGTTCAAAAAGATCTCAACAACATTTCATACAATTAATCATAATAATATTCTTTATAGGTAGAAAAGAAGAACAAAAAAATGACCAGAACATTCTAGGGTATGCAAATAGCAAAAAAAAAACTAAGATTATTAATAGCAAAAATTCAGGATGTGTCGGTACACACCCTCAACTATACATGGGTCCCCCCTGATCAGAACATGTTACACAACTTCCACGATAATATGTTCAATTCACTTCAACTAAATACTTATAAAATGTATACAAGTTTGAAACAGAAACTGAGGCTTCAAGTTGGAAATGTATACAACATAACTATAAGTTTGAAATGTATCCACAATAATGAGATCATTATACTTCAAGTTACACAAATCGGTGTCAAACAATAATGACCGCAAACGCTATGTAAATCATGGACTTAAGAAATGACTTAATTACTCTGTTTTATCTCTTGCTTTGTTCATCAATCATCACCAAGCAGTGTTTTATGATTAACAAAAAAATTTAACATGGTCATTAAATAATACACCTAAAACAATCTGACATATTCTATATTACATATTTTCTAAATAATAAGGTTGATATCAAGGGAGACCAGAAGGTTGAATCAATACACAACATTTCAACTAGTCTACCAAAAATATAATCGGTCTAATTTCCTAGCTACTACTGTTTTTTTCCTTGAGGAATACATAAAGGTAAATGATGTGAAAAATATTAATCGTTTGGTTTACTTGGTAATCAAAACAAGGTTAAGTTATATTCCCCTATATGGTTTGATATACATAATACAACATACCTATGAGTTTAAAATTTATACATAATATTGAGATCATTATACTTCAACTTACACAAAATGATAACCGCCCTTATACATAGACCATCTTAGGTGGCATACAACCTTTGACATCCACACACAATTGTGATATGTGGCAAAAATAGTGAAACTCATCCAAAGAAAAAGGGTGATGATGTATTGTGAAATTACTAAAATATCCCGGTCACCTGGAGGGGTGCATGAGAGGTGCAAAAGAATGGTGGTCAATCTATAATTATTCAAATGATAATGATTGCAAACACTAAGGCTCTGTTTGGTAAAATTAGCGGAGAATTGATTGCTTATAGCTAGTGACTGATGGTTGATAGCTTATAGCTGATAGCTGGTGATTGATAGCTAATAAGTGTTTAATAAGATTAACGGTTCAGTTAATTGATAAAAATAAATGACATAATAGTACATTTTTATTTCATTATAGTTTTCATGAAGACACGAACAACATGCCTTTTATATTAAAAATAAAATAAAAAGAACAACATGCCTTTTTATTTAAATATTAGCATATTTTTTATTTAGAAAAAATGCTAATGTGCACGACATTGTTTGTCGTGCAAATCCCTCGAATCTTTTATTTTCTATTACATGCGGCAACAGTTCTCCGACACGCCAAAACTTGCCCCTTACCTCCATAGAGCAATGAAAGTTCACGACGATGACTATGACAACGAAAATGAGAAAGATAATTGTGTCGGTGACAACATCAACGACGATGGTCGACAAAAATAACTACGACATGGAAGCAACCAATGATATTTATACAGCTACGGCGACAACGGCAACATCGACGATGAAGATAACTACAATAGCGACAACATCATGGAGAAGATGAAGACATAGTTATCTTTTTTGTTTACATGATGGAGATGAGGAGTTTCCTTTTATGTTTATTTTTACTTTTAATTGTAAAAAACTCACAAGTATATAGGAAACGAAAATGCAGTAGTAGCTTAAAACACATGTCATGCTGATTCATGCGTGATGGTTCTCGTACCATTGATGTAGTATTTTTTTATCAATCAAAAGTAAGTATTATTGTATCGTCTTCTCAGGGACTAGTGCGATATCATAAACCGTTCAACATAAATTATCATTTTAAGTTAAGGTTTTAAATTGGTTGTTTGTTTGAAACTACTAGAACTAAATTAAGATAAAAATTGAGAGTAATAAGGCGTAAAAGCGTTGGAATTAGAGTTCATTGATTAAGCGTCAAACATAACCTAATAATCACATATATGGATTCTAGTGTTTTACCGATATTATCACATATAACTCGACAACATCATTCATTTCTAAATAATATTGTGAGTTCAATCGTATCGTTTAATCGACGATTTCTCAATCTATTAAACGATCTGAAAGCTTGAAATTCTGATACTCTGTGTGATTATCATAACATCAATTCTATGTCTAGAATCATTGTTTTGATAGATGAATATTTTAAACCTAGATTAAAAAATATTTTTCAATAGCATTTAAATCAAAGATAACGAAAGAATAACTTCAATATCATGTAAATTGCTAGAATCATATATTACAAGATCAAAAGATTACATTATAAGCTTAATCAAGTACCTCTAATCCCAACTAAGGAGATTTAGTTCTTCATTATCATGAGAACCATACAAAAGTGGAAGGAAAGATGAAGATCCATGCTAAGAGATTGATTTCTCAACAAATCTTGATGAATCCACATTCAATCACTCTTTCCCTATGAAGAACAGATATTTTCGCCCTATTCTCTCTCTAAAAGTATGATATGATAATGTCTAAAATGAGGGAAATGAGATTTTATACTTCTGCAGAATTCAGCTTTCTCGTCAGGCAGGACTTTCTCGCTCGGGCGAGATGACCTTTCTTTGCCAGTGGGTTTCTGCCAAGTCATCATCCACTTGCTCCAAACCGCCTTAACTCGCCAGGCAGAAATTTCTCGTCATGGTGAGCTCTGGTATCAAAATAACATAGTCTCTGGAACTCCATTCCTGCTATGACGGTATAACTTCGCTGTGGCGAGCCTTGGTTTCAAAATACATGGTCTCTAGAACTCCATTCCCGCCATGGCGACAAGTGTTGCTCGGGTGAAATGTCCTTTGCCCCTTTTTTTGGTTTTCTTTCCCCGATTCTTGTCTTGTTCAATCTATTCATGCTCAATTGGGTAAAGTAAGAAATAAGAAATATAAAAATACATTTTATCACCTTTTCATAGATTTTCCTTGGATAACTTGTAAAACAAGTAACCAAAAATGCTTAATATACATCATAAATTTAACACTTTCTAGCACTTATCATCCATTTAGCACCCCTCTTTTATTTAACATATGAAGCCAAAAACAACAACATTCCTTTTTATATCATTATTAAAGAAAAACTTAGTTTTTTTCATCATCCAAATACAATATGAAGACAAAAAAAATTATTTTAATTTATGCTAACGTCATCAACCATAATGTTGGAACATTATACTTTTTTTTATTATAATTAAAAAGAAAGATATAACAGTTCAATAAAAACGAAAAAACCTGGATGCGCATTTAAAATATAGATCTTTATTTAATTTTATAATAGATTATAAATGGATAAAAATGGATTTTAAATAAAATAATAAGGGTAAAAGTGAAAAAATAAAATAAGCTATAAGTTATAAGTTCAAATGCTATTTGAAACAACATCTGAAAAATAAACTATAAACTCGTGGTGAAAAGATCATTACCAAATATAATTTTTTGTCAGACAAACTTATAAGTTATACTATAAGTTAAAAGCTAGCTTATTAGCCTTGCGAAATAGATCTGTTTGATTAATCATAAAGTTTTATATCCAAACAAATGGCCTATTGGCCCAATGACACATCAGCACTAATGACAAGAAAGTTCTCATGCAGCGTGAATACATGCACCTGACAATAATATATATTTTTTAGTTAGTTCTAATTAAAGGTTTAAATATGCATGTTGTCTCTGTAATTTGGGTGCGTTTTGGTTTTCGTTCCTGCAAAAAAAAACATTAAAAACATCCTAGCAAAATATTTTTTGTTTTAAAAAGGTCTCAGGCCCCACTTCCGATTTAATTAGGCATTGTTTTCGCCACGTGGCAGTTGCTGACTGTGCAACCTTTGCCGCAGGGAGTTGACATGGCAGGTCACATAATTAAGAAAAACAAAATTCTGAAAATTCTTTTTTTAAATTAAAAAAATCTGGAAAAAAATTTCGGAAAACAACTATTAAAATTAAAAATTTTGACAAAAAAAGTGAAAATCAAATTTTCGAAAATTAACTTTTTTTAATTTGAAAATTATATATTACATTTTTTTTTCGAAAATACAGAAAATTATATTTTCAAAAGATATAAATTTTGAGATTATTTTATTTTTCTTCATATTTTAATTTTCAAACATTTATTTCCAGATTTAAAAAGAAAAACTAATTTCCAATTTTTTTTCTTTATATTTCAAAATATAATTGGAATTTTTTTTTATGATTTTTTAATTGATTTTCAGTTTTAAAAAATAAATTTTTAATTTTTAATGATGTGAACTGCCACGTGGCAAATGTTGCACAGTCAGCAACTGCCACGTGGCCAAAACATACCATGTCAGCAAAAAAAGTGGGGTCAGGGATCTTTTGAAAACAAAAAAATTTTGCAAGGATGTTTTTAGATTTTCTTTTTGCAGGGACGAAAACCAAAATGCGCCCAAATTTTAGGAACGAAATGCATATTTAATCCCTAATTAAATTATATCATTTTCACAATACGGAATCTACTTGTAAAAATATCTTCTTCTTTTTTTTTTTTTTTATCAATTCTATCGGTGCAAATTATGGCCACGAACTTATCTTAAAATTTAATCGAAAATCACTTTTTTTTTTCATCCACAAAATTTGAATTTGAGATCTTATTTAAAATATTCAAGTTAATTTCTACCCCTGACCAACACAATATTGATAAAATGTTAAATGTTTGGTAGCTGAAAGAATAATTATATGTAGGAGTCGGAGTTCGAACCTCGAACTTTCCACTTCTCTACATTTAAAATATGTGAGTCTCAACCATAAAGCTACTTAACCTGAAAAATGTTTATGTCTTGTAAGTATAACTTAAATGATAAACAATCTAAAAACATTTTATACTCTGACATGTATGTGCACATTCATAATTCCTTATTTTTCAGCATCTAGTGTGTTTGGGTTTCGTTGAGAGACTTTTAGAACATGAAAAAGTTACAACTATTTGTTCTTCAGATTAGTGGTGAGAACTCTCTTTCTAACACTATTTAACACTCACTATTTTAATATATAAAATTAACGTGGATCTCATACTTTAGACATATGTCCCACATAAAATGGCAGGATTTACGTTAATTTTATTTAATGAGTGAGTTTTAGAAAGAGTATCGCTAACAATCATCTTGTAAATTTATATAACTTTGAGAGACCATGTCAAAGATAAAAGGTTTAGAAAGATATGGTTTGACGTGTGTTATTGACCTAAAAAATTGTCAATTTGGACGTGTAATAAGCAGCCAAAGGGATAAGATAATTAGAAGAAAGAAATAATAAAAAAGGTTAATTAATTAATTACATTGAAATCAATCATACGAGTATGAAAAATGGAAGACCACCCACATTAATAACAGCTAAACAAATAAAAGAGAGAGAAAAGTGGAAGAGAGAGTGTCTCATAATACACCACAAACAAAATACTTCACATCCAAGCAATTTCCTACACAAAAATTAATTAAAAATACCCATTTCATTGGTGATTCTCAAAACTTCAAGAAAATCAATAAAGTTTTGATTTTTCCATCTGGGTCTTGTGTTTTGTTATTGAATCTGATCAAAGAAAAAAGTGGGACATGTCTTGTTCTTCTTCATCAGGATCGGAGGAAGATGATGAGGGCTTTGAGTCCTATCGGAAAGGTGGATACCATGCTGTTAGAGTCGCTGATCAATTCGCTGGTGGGAGGTATATTGCTCAGAGGAAACTTGGTTGGGGTCAATTTTCTACCGTTTGGCTTGCTTATGATACTACAACCTCTGTATGTTCTTCTTCAATTCACCCCACTTTTTGTTTTTAATGATTTTGACATGTGATTCATGTTTTAGATTTGAAAGGTTTTTTCTTTGTTTTGTTTGTTATGTTTTGTGTATGTTTATTAGCTCAAATTTGGTTGATTTGTTTGTTTAATGATGTTTTTTTTAGTTACTGAATGAATGGATTTAATTCAGATTTTTTTTCCTTATTTTGTTCAATGGGTGTTACAATTACAAATTCTGATAACTCCTTTTTTTTGTTGGAATTGGAATAGCTGAAAATTGGGAATGGTCCTCACAAAACCTGACCTTATGTTACATTGTTTTTGTCTTTATGTACAAAAGCAATAAATGTGTCTTTTATATCAAATGTAACACATGTATTGCCATTTATGTTTGTTGGAAGTATCGGGAATGAGAATAATTGTCTTTCTCAGGTTAATTTTTGATTCAGTAGTTTTTTTTGTTTTATTGCTGTCAAGATTTAGGAGCCATTTTATGGATCCAAGACTTGTGATACCATAAATGGCATGAGTTAATGTAGGATCTTTCTAGTGTTTGAATGTTAGAAACAAATACATTTGGTAGGCAAATTAGAATGGAATGAAACAGAATACTTGGGGTTTGACCAATGGTTGGGTACACTTCAATACCACATCTCAACGCAAGTTGGCCATGATATTTGAGAAGCTACGACTTGTAGCTTTGAAGTGGATGCGAGTTTAACTCCTCCCACCGCAGAAACAAACAAGCTATTGGTGCAAATTAACAAATGGGACACGGAGTAAAAGTGTAAAACAAGTGGCCACTTAGAATATGGAACCAAAGAGAACAAAACAGAACAATTGGTCTGTTTTATATGGGTGCTATATGTTACTTATCATGTCACTCTTCATTAATCTAATCAGGATGGTTCCATATTAAAAAAACAGTCTCCTAGCCCTGTTGCTAAGAATAATATCCAAGTTCATCTTTTGTTCATGTATTTATGTTTGATTTCAAAAATATTCTATATGGGTAAACAATTATGGGTGTCCATGTATTGCTTTGTGTTTGCCCAACCAGTAATTATTTTTAAAATTATTTTTGCGCACCATTAATATCTTTTTCTAAATTTATGATTGTTGTTTTCAGTCATATGTTGCTCTCAAAATCCAGAAAAGTGCGGCCGAGTTTGTTCAGGCCGCCCTTCATGAGATCAACGTTCTTTCATCCATTGCTGATGGGGACCCATCAAATTCAAAGTTTGTTGTCCAATTGATTGATAACTTTAAGCACACAGGTCCAAATGGGCAGCACCATTGCATGGTCCTTGAGTTTCTTGGCGATAGCTTGCTTCGTTTGATCAAATATAGCCATTACAAAGGTCTTCCATTGAATAAAGTTAGAGAGATTTGTAAACACATTTTGATTGGTTTGGATTACTTGCATAGTGAACTTGGTATAATCCACACGGACTTAAAGCCTGAAAACATTCTTCTATTTTCAACTATTGATCCTTCCAAAGACCCTTTTAGATCCGGACTCTCCCCAACTTTAGAACGGACTGAGGGAAACACAAACGGTGGACTTACAAGTCTTATTGAGAAAAGGCTGAAGAGAAGAGCAAAGCGTGCAGTTGCTAAAATATCGGGAAGAACAGCTTCAATTGAAGGAAGAGGAGAAGCTGCAAAGTCTAGTAGAAATATCAACGGGATTGATGTGAGATGCAAGATTGTCGATTTTGGAAATGCGTGTTGGGCTGATAACAAGTTTGCAGAAGAAATACAGACAAGACAATATAGAGCCCCTGAAGTTATACTGAAGTCTGGTTATTCCTTCTCTGTAGACATGTGGTCTTTTGCTTGCATTGCTTTCGAGCTTGCCACTGGAGATATGTTATTTACACCCAAAGGTGGTGGACAAGGTTATAGCGAGGACGAGGTATGCTGATTTTTCTAGTAAACTGTTGTGGTTTAAATTTTCTACCATGAACGGTTTAGCTTAGATTTCCCTGCATTACTAAAAGAGAAAACTGGAGTATATAAATTTGATTTAATAATATGGTTAACGAGTTTTCAGAGGTTTAATATGTGAAAAAACTGGTTTAATTAGCTCAATTACACCATTAACAAAAAGAGACACAGGGACATATTTCATTGAATCAGCTTGTAATACTAATGCATAATATGCATTAGTTTAAATGTCTGATTAGTTTACAAACTTTCTACATGTTTTGATATGTACATTTTCATTTTTACTTAAGAAAATAGTTTTGATAGTGTGAAAAGTGTCAGGGATATCAGATTTTACTTCTATTCACTGTTTTATATATTTATGATTCTTTTATAGCCCATGTGAGGGAGGTACTAAATAATGTGTCCTGGTTTTGAACAATTTCTCATCGTTTTTATTTCCCTAAACGATAGAGTTTTTATGATCTCAGACAGAGAATGAAATTCAAAGTTTCATGCTAGTGATCTATCATTGATAACTCTTTAATTGTTGTATGCAAAAGGCTATATATATTGTATCCTTTATTCTTTTTATGATCATTTTGAAGGGAAAATGGTCAAGATATATTTGTTTGCATTGAGTTCCATGCTATTTCTATAGAACCTATAAAAATTTATATAATTTGTTACTGGAATAATAAAAATGTCCTTTTGCTGATTTCAGGATCATCTTGCCTTGATGATGGAACTCCTCGGAAAGATGCCCCGGAAGGTGAGTACACTCCCACTGTTGTCATGTTTTATTTCTAAAATAAATATTGTGGCATATCTAATGCTTGTGGATTGCAGATTGCTATTGGTGGAGCTCAATCCAAGGATTACTTTGACCGGCATGGTGATCTAAAAAGGATTCGAAGGCTAAAATTTTGTCCACTTGACAAATTGCTGATTGATAGATATAAATTTTCAGAGAATGATGCTCAAGAGTTTTCAGAATTTCTTTTGCCACTTTTTGATTTTGCCCCAGAAAAACGACCAACTGCACGACAATACCTGCAAAACCCCTGGCTGAACTGCAATGAATCAGTGCCAAATGAAATGAGAAATGAATCTACTGTTGAAAAGGTTAATGTTGGTATGAGCAACCTTCAAATCAAGGTAGGAAAGTGAAGGTGGAATATGTGTTCTGGCATGGCTTTTACCACAATCAAACAATTTGGACCGTTAGATCGAAACAAAGTCAGATGTGCGTCATCCGATCTTAATCCGATGGTTTGAATTGTTTGATTGGGCAAATGCGGGTCTGACTGCAAGGAATCCAAATCCGGGTTTTGACATAGTCAAAGTCACAACTTTAACATCAATGACTATAGTATTGATTCTGATTTATTTTTGCTTTATGACATTCTTTCTATTGGATTATTAACTACAGAGATGTAAAATTAGTACAGAATTTTGTTCATGCAGAGATATCTGACAACAATTTGCGTGTATATTATTCACATGTTGTAACTTGTTACATTATATCAAAGTCTAGCTTTTTATTGATTTTAGTATGTTAACATTTTGACTTTGTTAGTACTCATTCATGTCATTGGGGGATTTGCGTTTTAAGTGATGTTCCACCAAATACACTGATATTTTTTTTTTACTGTTTAAGATGAAATAAAGAATAAGAAGCAAAAAATGTTCATATGTTGTGATCTCAAAGCCAATAGGGAAAAAAAAGGAGAATGTGTCTCAGATTTGGAGTCAATGACCTATTTATAGAGTTGTGGGAAACTGATTCCCAGACTCCATGGAAATTTGCACGCTACATGGAAGCGTTGCGTGACCACACTATTGGATGTGTATTCCATCGTAATTGTGTCGAGCCCCGGCTTTCCAATGCGGTTGTTACATGGCTGGAGACGTACAAAAAGGCTTGATGAATTTCATTTTTAGCAATTAAAATGTCCTAAATCTATAGCACGATATAATTTTGTACTTTTTTTTTTGTAGGGTTTAGGCTTGATCAAATTTTTCAAGGACCTGTTCCATCTATAGCACAATATAATTTTGTACTTTTTTTTGCTTCTGAAATAGTTAATTCGTTATATATGGAACAGGTCCTTGAAAAATTCGATACTAAGAAAGTCATTAAAAGTGTTTCAATGCATCTCCAGCACCAAAAATAAACACATGTGATTTGCTCATGAGTTCAAAACTTGAAAGTTGCAGCACAAAAGAAATTATAGGTTAAAACATTATGATTTTTCATTGCTCAAATGTTTTAAAGTCTTCTGCTAAGTAGAGGTCGAATACCGCAAAACAAACTATCACATATAGGTCTGTGAAAAATATAAAGCAGAATGTAGAAGGCTAAAACAAACTAAAGGGAATTTCATATATAGCTATTACTAATCCTAGTAGCTCACATCCCTCTCTATCTTCACCTCATTCATCTTGTTAATGTTTCACCACTTCCATGAAACAGACCATCAGCAGAACTTCTATCTAGGCAGTAATGAATTTCAAAACAAAAAACTCAACCTCAGGCCTCAGATTCCAAATCAAACAGCTTCACTATCACAATTCTGATTCTGGTTTAAAATAAAATCATACACAAATGTTAATAATATCATTAGACAAAAACTCGTAAAAAAAAAAAACATTGCAATTCCAAAAAACTATAACATTACAAAATGTTTGCATTTTCAGTAACAAGATATACAACCTCAAAGATCACATGAAATTCTGAAAAAGCAAAACAACTTTGAAACTCATGTCATATCATTACTAAGTACCAACAAACATATTCAGCTTTGATTCCAAAAACAAGTAAAGATTCCAACTGCACATGACTGAAGTGTAAGTTGATGAAATGATTGCATATGAAAATAACAGTAAATTGAACATTGATTGTAAAATTTATCTAAACTACTTAACTGGAATCACGGTATTGTTATAAAAAGTAATATATTAATGAAAACACTGTTGCAGGCTAATATAGTTACACCGTTGTTTGTTAGAAATTAGAAATTAGAAGCAACATAGAAACCATCGTCATATATTACAATAGTGGACATTTTTCACACACACTGGTATAAGTATAACAAGCTAACATGTATCTGATAACCAAGTCTTCTTTTTAACATAAATATCCTCAATCACCAAGGTATTAAATCAAAACTAGTTCCTCGTCTTTTCTTTCTTTCCTTCTTTCTTCTGATGAATAATTGCCTTTATTATCTGCTGAGCATCACAAGCACAAACAGATTGATGTTCAGACATATTTTTACAAAAGCAAACGAAGGGCATATACATTACAAGCAGAATGTATTGAAGTTCAAACTGGTTTATTTACATCAAATCACCAAAGGTTTCCTAAATACGTTCTATTTTTAAATAAAACATAGAACAACCAATGAAGAGTCCATTCATACTGCTGAAATAGAAACTAGGAAAATAAGCCATAGAAAGGGAGTAAAGCAATGAAACAAAACTGGTAAAGCAAGACTAAATGCTTCTTCTACCTGGTAAAGCAAAACTGGCCATAGAAAGGGAGGAAAGGGTCATGCTAAGTTTTATGTAGAAAATATTGTTAAAGCAAGACTAAATGATTCAAAAGAGGAAATAATTGTTAAGTTTTATGTAGAAAAAATTGTTTTTTTACAAATTTCAATGCGTTGAAGACACAATTTCCAAGTTAAAATTTCCTTTTAAGACTTCTTAACAAGTGCCCTATTAGTTAGCATTTCCCTACATATGCAATTGACAAACCAATTTGCATATAATACTTGATAAAGTTGAACTTAATTATATCCTGAGAACTAAACACAAACCTCAAGGGTAAAAACTTCACAGATGGCCTGCAAAAGCAATTAATTGTTTAGTCCTTCAATCGGATGAAGGTTTTCCTTGTAAATTACTATCTGGGCCTCATATTGTATTACTTCAACATCAATCTTCTCAATCACCCCGGGCCTGGTAGCTAAATCTAAACAAGCTAGTTCATCAGTATTTTTTATGAAGAACATATTTCCCTTCTTCCCTGCTCCGATAGGATGCTCAATGCAAGACAAGGGCTCAACATGGAAGAGCCTAATCCATGATTCCTTGACACCAAGTTCACCCAAAATTGATATTTGAGAAGACTTGGTCTTTTTGCAATGAGTTATAATAGCAACAAACCCATTTAACACCGTGAGATCAACATCAAAACCATCAAATGAATCTTCTGAGGGTGGAGGGGTAAGAAGGCACACATCATTGCACAAGTTAAATGACACCAAAAATCTTTTATTATCCGTTCTCCCCAACCAATGACACACCCCATCGAAGTACACATAAAAAATCCATTCATTTCTTGGCATATCAAAATTGATCTTTGTCCATGAATTAGTTTTTAAACTGTATATCTCCCAAAAGGGGTCCGGCTCGACACCGTCATTAGATTCAGTAAAATACTCCACAATTTGAATGACTTTATAGTCGTCTCTAACATGGTCATATCCAAACCCATGAAGAAGAATTTCAGTGGTAAACTCAGGTTGAAACTCAGCAAGACTAGGAGGAATGACTTTCATTTCCCCGGTGGCAGGGTTACATAATACAACAAATACAGGTGATGTTGTACGAGTTTGATCGTAAGAGAAGACAAAGAACACCATTAATAGGGTTAACACCAAGCTCTGGAATAGGTGGCAAATCAAATTTCACTTTATTCTCAAATCAGATACTGGTTTAGAACAAGACATGCATCATCATAGAGTGGATGAAATTTGAATATGAGATTAGTGCTGAACATGTTCATGAAAATAGGGTTTTCAAACAAAAGAGACCATGATTTGCGAAAGCAAGAAAAACGCTTGACAGATTTAACAGGAAGTTTAGAGAGAATACAGAAAGCAATGCCATCTGGTATATAGCTACTACGAACCTTCTTCTTCTTCTCATTTGTTGAAGACATTGGTAGAAAGTTGTTCTCGAGCTTCAGCAGAGTGAACGAGAGATTTTAGGGCAGAGGCGGGTGTCTTTGTTAGATTTATGCTGTTCTCCCGCACATTTTGCTCGATCCCAGCTGATTTGTCAATTATACTCATGCGTGAGTTAAGTCACGCACCCTTGGTCTATGCACGAGTTAACTCACGCAAAGTGATATGTTGGTCAGAGCTCAAAAACACATGTTTTTTAGACTTTGGTCAGCTTTTCAACATTCAATATACACGTTTTTTGCACTATTTACACGTTTCTTTGACTACATTTATGGTAGTTATAACCTATATTACCATTCCCACATATAAATACCCCTCCAAATTTCCTATTTCTTCACATCATCTTACATTCAAGCTCTCCTCACTCTTTTCCCCTATTTCTCTTCTTCTTTTTTTCTTCAAGTTTCTCTCGTCTCTTTTTACCTCTCTGAGGTATAAAAGTGGTTAGGTTTGGGGTAAAAAGTGGTTAGCCGGCTTGGGGAAAAAGTGATTAACCCTTGTAATAAAATTAAATTTCCTTCTTTTTACCCCTAAAACTTTCTACCGTGGGTAAAAAGAATCTTCTTGGAGTATAAAAAAAACCAAATTTAGATTTAACCCAAGGGTTGATGATGTCTTTTCCCCCAAGAAGGTTGATCACTATTTACCCCAAGACTGATCACTTTTTACCTCAAGGGGGTAAAAAGAAATTACCCCAAGAGGATAAAAAGGAAAGTAGGTTATTTAGTTAATTTGAATAAATGTATCAATTATTGTATGAATTCTATTAATAAAATGAGATGTTGTTATATGTATTAATTTTGTTCATTTCTTTTTATTTATATTTGCTTTTATTTTCAGATTTTGTATTTAATGAATAAATCTGAATAAATATTAATTTAGTTCATTTCTTTTTATTTATATTTGCATTTATTTAATGAATAAATTCGAATAAATATTAATTTTAAGTGCATAAATAAATTAGATTAAAGCAAATAAATAATTTAGAATAACGTAAATAACTTAATTTGAATAAAGTAAATAAATAAATTAGAAAATAATTAGATTAGAATAAACTGAACAAATAATTTAGAAAATAAATAAATTATGATAAAGTGAACAAATAAATTAGAATAAAGTAAATAAAATAATTTGAATATAATAAATTAAAAAAAGCGAGTTAAGTCACTCTGCGCGACTTAACTCACGCTGCATGACCTAACTTGCACAAATTTTTATACTCGCGTTAGTTAACTAACGCAAGGGTAGTTTAGGTATTTCAGTTGGGAGCGAGCAAAATCTGCTAGGAGAAGAGCAGAAATCTCTTTGTTATTGGTGCCTTCTATCTGCCACTGTCTCCGTCCATAATTATACGGCCTTTTACATTAGACCCTTTCAAATATTATTTTTTTTGAAGAAAGACCCTTTCAAATTTTAATGTGCATTAATTATTTCTTTACCACTATATTTCTATTTATGTTGCTTATTTTTCTGAATATATAATAAATAAAAATTTTCTATTATATTTTTTGTTACATCCAAATTTTCTTACAAGTTTTTAATAATACCATCTGAGTCGCACACGAACAACCAACAAATTTATTTTCTCAAATGTATCTTTGCTGTATTATTCAGACTTCTAAAATACACGTCCAAATGTATCATAGGAGTATTAATATTCAATATGTGCACCACACATAGTTTATCACATTTTGGAGTAAGTATCATGTAGAAAGAAAACATTAGAGCTAGTATTTTTTGGAGTTTTTTTTTTAGGGAGTATTTTTTGGAGTTGTTTGTATTGATTTACTTGAATTTAACTACTTAGATAAGTAGGCGTGACGATGTTTGGAAGAGCTTAAAAAATTCATTTATGACATCTTGATAAACTTACTTTTACTTCTTTAAGTAAACTCTTCTTAAAAATTTATGAAAACAGTTTACATGAAAACAATTTGACTTTCAATTTTTTTTTATTGTTCTAAAAACAGCTCACACATAAACACTTATGTGATAAGTGTTAAATTATTTATCCAAACATGGCCTTGTGAACACAGTTAACCACTTAACCGACACACGTTACTTTTGCAAGTTTCAGTTTGAATCAACCGCCATTATTCGTGAAGCTTCCAAAACGTCGACGTTTCAATCAGAAACCCTAGAATCCCTTCACATTCATCGCGATCGTAGCAGCGAAGCTTGATGGCGACGATAAGACCTTTACCGGAATCTGTTCGTAGCTCAATTCGTTCCTCATTTTCCCTATTCGACTTCACAAGAATCGTTGAGGAACTTGTTTACAATAGCCTCGATGCTCGCGCTACAAAGGTATCTCCATTGTTTTCAATTTTTTGGTAATCGTAGCAAGTTATAGAGTGAGAGGTGAAAATTGCCATTAACTGTTTGGTGTTTTTGTTTTAGGTTTCCGTGTTTGTTGGTATTGGAAGTTGCTACTTAAAAGTAGTTGATGATGGTAATTTATTGTTTTAGAAATGTATATTTATCATTGAAGCACTGACACCGGATACAGGACATAACACTGATATTGACACGTTGACATCGATAATTATTTTAGAAAATATAGTAATTGAATGCAACCACTTGTGCCAGAGTGTCAGTCATGTGTCGGTGCTACATAGATATTTATATTTGCAAGGTCAAAATTTGTAACTAAGTTTTGGTTTTTCACCATGTTTATGGTTTCGACGAATGGGTTTGTAGGAGGTGGGATTACTCGAGATGGACTGGAATTGGTGGGAGAAAGATATGGTCGGTACTTTTTTCCTTTTTGGTTCTTTATCTTCTACATTGTGTTTGGATTTGTTGATGGTTGATTTGTGTGAATGTGTGATCATTTTGATGTGCCTGCATGTTCCTTTTCTTGTTGGTTCTTTTCTAAATGCAGCAGTCTCGGGCAGTATTTTTATTTATTTTTTGCATTAAAATAAGTCTGCTGGAAGATATGTGGTGTTTAAAGGACAATCGAAAGACACAATATTTTGTTTTTTAAGATTTTTCTACTAACTAATGGCCATAGTTACTAGATAAAGTTGTCTTTATGTGGTGTGCCATATGACTAAGTGCATGTTTGACGGCTTTAATTACCACGTTGAAGACATGCATTGGTCATGAAGCTACACTTACCAGAGAGTGTTGTCTTTCCATGTGGGGGATGACTTGCTACCGTGTTATGAAGCTGCACATATCGCGTCCTCAACTTTCTTTAGTGGTTATATGCGATATGATTTAATATTCAATTGCTTTAACTGATTTTTTCTAAATGTCATATATGCTGCTGCCCTTCATGTTCAGTGTTATATAAGTGTATTAATGTAATTTGTTGTCCCTAAACTCTAAATATTAGTTAGTAAAGGTAACTGGGTGGATACAGTTTGTTGCTAGGCTTAAAGCTTGATATCTAAAATGCAACAACGAGTGGGTTTCTATTAGGTGTTTATATTTCATGAATTAAGTTTCCTTGATGCCATTGATTATGGTGTATGCATATTTGTCAAGCAGCTACATCAAAATTTCTTAATTTGGCGGACCTGAATGCTACAAGTGAAAACTTCGGTTTTCGTGGTGAAGCTTTAGCTTCCATTTCTGAAGTCTCGTTGTTGGAAATAGTGACAAGAGCTTATGGACGGCCAAATGGATATAGGAAAGTATTGAAGGTAGGGATAACTTCTAATGTTTTATTAGTCGACTAATATAATATTGCTGCTATTGATACAAAGTTTGATATTTTATTTTATTGACTGCAGGGGAGCAAGTGTATATATCTTGGTATTGATGATGATAGAAAGGAAGTAGGCACAACAGGTGATAATTTTGACTAATCTGACAGTTGCATAGTTCTCGTTTGTTTGACTAAGGATGACACCAATTAATGCACATATGCCATTCATTTTTCCTAAATTTACATGCTGTTGCATGAGATTTAGGTTGTATTTGGTAGATTAATTAGAATATGGCGTAGTATAATATATGGAGACTGTTATATATTTGGTGCATATTAAAAGGATAATAGAATAGAGTATAATGTAAGGAAAGTGGTGCATTTTGGTTCCACTGAAAGGGTCGAATGAAAGAGTTCTGTTTTGTTCGCATACCAAACACTACTTTAGAGTTATGGAAAACCTACAAAATCATTAATTTTTGACTTTCAATTTGAGCTAATTAGGATATCAAGATAGTTATTCTGTGTTTTGTGGCTCTTTCATTTAGGGTATAATTATTATATGCTTTTGGTCTTTTGACTTATACTTTTTTGGTAGTTCTTTTGACTTTCACATTATTGATTGCTAGATTAGATAATTTTTAATCTGTCTTCCTTCTGCACTTGATAATCAATCTTAAATTTGACTTTCAGTATATTATTTGCTCTCATAATCTCTCTTGCACACCAGGCAATCCGCAATACATGTTCCATATTCATTGCATTTATGCGACTAGAAAATCCTGTCTTGATGATGACTACTTTTATCTGGTTCACTTAATACAATTAATGCCTTTCAGTCATTGTCTGTGAAATATTCTACAACCAACCAGTTCGGAGGAAACAAATCCAATCCAGGTTGCTTTTCTCTTGACCACCGTACAAGTGATATGTTTTCTGAAGTCATAGTTATTTTGTATGGAAACTATGTCTCCTTTACAAAAATTTGGGATTGACTGATGAATTCCGTCTCTGAATTGGAAGCCCCAATAAGGTACTTCAATCAATCAAGAAATGTGTGATGCGGCTTGCACTCGTGTGCCCAAATATTTCCTTCAAAGTTGTTGATATTGAAAGGTATCTTCTCTGCAAAACTTGAGGTTGCATCTTTCTTTTGTTGTTTTGTAACACTTTCTATACCCTACATGTAGGGAATATGAACTTTTCTGCTCACATTCTGCTGCTTCTCCACTGTCACTTGTAACCACTGGCTTTGGGGTGGAGGTCACAAACTCTCTCCATGAATTAGAAGTTGAAAACAATATCATAAAGCTTGCTGGATACATATCAGGTCCTTGCAATACCCTGGATATGAAGGTGATTCATATTTCTAATGCAAAAAGTCAATCACCTATCTCATCTCATTGTAACTTCTGGGTTGGTTCTTCTCTGTCTCATCCCCTAACTTTTGGTGTGTTTCTATATTTGCTTTGCAGGCCTTACAGTATCTCTGTATCCATGTGACAATATATGAATATATATTGTAATTATAATAATAGTACAAAATGGATTTGTTGAGGCTTGAAAAAGAATCAAATGACATAAACATTTGTTCCTTGACTTTAACGTGGTTAGATATCAACTCCCAGTTCGTTTGCAAGGGACCTGTTCATAAGCTTTTAAGTCAATTGGCTATTAGGTTTGAGCATCGTAACTCATGGAGTGCTGATAATGAAAGCCAAAACAAAAAGAGAGGCAGATTTCAACCATGCCCGGCATATATCTTGAATTTAAGGTGCCCCCGCTCTTTATATGTTTTGAGCTTTGAGCCGTCAAAAACTTATGTTGAATTCAAGGTAGTCTCCTGGTTTTTCTCTTACGACTCCTATATTATCTTATTAGTAATTTTGATTCTGTGCTGTATAATTGTTTTCTTAATGTCCATAAACGATTTTTGTATGGTACAAGACTGGTTATGAGAACATAGAAGGGAAGTGCAAAAGATTTAAACATAACTAGGAGTTCCAAGGGTAACTTTGAGTCCTTCTCTAGATTCCATTTATGCGCTTGAAGTAGTATTGTGGTGTATATTTTTTGTGGATGATATTGCCTTAATTGGAAAATCGAGAAGGACTGAGAAGTTAGAGACATGGACTCATGGAGCCAAGTCATGTCACACATGATTTCATTCTAAGAAGAAATAGAAGCATAAAACGAAGTATATGGAATACAAATTTTGCAGGAGAGACACAAATTCTTGCAGAGGTAAAATATGGAGAGCATACAATAATACTCTGGGTTCATCATACAAAGTGATGGGGAGATAGAGGAAATGTCAACCATAGGAACCAAGCAAATAAAAAAGGGAATGCTTTGGGTGTGATCGATACCACACATACTTAAAGGAAAATTTACCACGCAGTTATAAGACCTGTAATGGCTTATGCAATTAAAAGTTGAGCAGTAGAGAGTAAAAAAAGAGAGAAGAAAACTTAGTATCTCAAATATGAGAAGATTAAAAGTTGAGCAGTAGAGAGTAAAAAAAGAGAGAAGAAAACTTAGTATCTCAAATATGAGAAGATTACATGGATGAGTGCTTCCACAAAACAAAATAGAATTAGAAATATGATTAGAGAGAAGATTGGGATAGCTCTCATTGTAGAAAAGATGATAGAATCTCGTCTTAGGTGGTTTAAGCATGTGTGAAGAAATGTTGGCAAAGAAGGTTGAAAAGATAGAAGATAGTTCAATAGTTAGAAGTAGAGAGAGATCAAAGAAGACTATAGGTCAAACCATCAAGAGATTATTAGAGATATATAGTCTATATTTGGACCAAATACATGACACGATTTTATGGCGTCAATTAATCCATGTAGACAGACGACCTAATTTAGTGGGAAAATGTTTGGGTCTTGGTATTCTAGTTTAGTTTCTAGCTTATATAGTACTTCGTGTAATCTGGGTGGTGTAAATAAAATCCAACAAGGAACGGTTAGCAGAGATTTGAAGCTTCTTACACATGTTATAGTTTCAGTATGAGTTATTTTATCACAGCCCTGCATCCTACACAAATTTGATTGTTTTCTTTTTCCCCAACTTCCAAGGATTGGGCTCCAATACTAAACTTCATTGAGAAGGTCATCAAACAGTTCTGGGAGAGAAGCATACCTTGTGGTATACCCTCTCACTGCATCTTATTGATAATATATATAAATACAAAGAGTTACTGGTTTTTATGCTTTTATTAATCTCTGAGATGCTTGCAGGAGATTCCTCCAACAAAGCCACTTATATGGCTCAAGAAGATCAACGTGAGAAAGTAGATGCCACCATTTCAGCAAAAGCAGGTAAAATTTCCAATTTGGTGATCAAGTAATATCCTTCCACAAGTCTGATAAATTCTGATCAAGTAACATACTTACTGTTGGAAAATATTACTAGAATAGCAATTGTATAAATCCTACGTAGGCTACAGTAGATCATGTTAGTTTGGTTTCTCTTTTAACATTTGAAGATTGTTAAATATCTTTCATGCAGATATATCACAGTTTGGAAGCCAAGATCGTAAGGATTGTTTAGACCTCTTCTTTTCCACTTCAGACAAGCTAAATGAAGATGACAATCATCAGTGCTACAGGGAGGATGTGATAACCTCTGTTGATTACTTACATCAAGGGACAAAGATCCTCAAAGAGAAACAAAATAAGGGAGGCCATCTTCGTCAGACCGGTTATTCTGGCAATTTACTGGATGTTTCTTACGCCAAAAGCATGTCCACCATTATGAAAAAGAGTAACAGTTTTTTGACGTATGATAACAATGATTTATTGCAAGGAGTTCACTTTTTGGATGGTATGTGTCCTGCTGCCGAAAGTTTCTATGATAATATTCCTTCTTATGCAAGAAGTTCTTCACGTGGAAGAAAATTAAATGAAGAAGATGCTGGCGTGATCTGTGAATCATTTGAAGGTTATGAGTGCCATGGGTTCGGTTATGATGTAGAGATTGGTGGGAATTTTCAAAAGCCTTTTCTAAAGAGTTGCTCTACACAAAAAGGTAGTATCCTGAACGAGAAGACTTTGCTTGTAAATGATGAACTTGAACTCCAAACCGATAGCTTTTGGAGTAAGCAAAACCTAGGGGAGGATTTTTGCAGTGGTAGCAAGGATTTATACACCCGTCCCTGTGTAGAAGTTGCAAAAAAATTAAAGATGTCTGAAGATTCTGATTTTCTCGTAAAAGCATGGCCGGGAGAAAATTGTCTCCCTCTAGATTCATGGTATTCAGCAACACAAATATGTAACACTGGTTCTGATGATCGGTTATCAAACTCTGAATGGCATCATGTCTATCAAGAATCCTCATCTCGAGCTACTGCATTGAGTGTTTATCATACCAATGATATTAATGATCTTGAAGAATCATCTAGATGCTATAAAAGAATTCCTCACACACCAATTTTTGATGACGAAAAAAATGGGAACATTTTCAGCTATGATCTTGGAGGAGCATCTAGATGCAGTACAAGGATTACACATATTTTTAACGACGAAGAAAATGGGCACAACTTCAGTTATAACATGTCAAGGAATGCTAACCAGGATCCCTGCACCTCAAGTTTTGCGAATAGTGGATTTAGTTTTGATGGTGCTGTAGAAGCTAAAGAAATATTCAACAGATTGGTTGACTGGCCTGATTTCCATGATACACATTTCACAAAAAGGTCGGATATTTTTAACGAGGAGCCAGACTGCCTATTACCTGAGTCATGTGTTAGAAAATGTAACAGACCCAACATTATAAAAGGCGAAAGGGATCTTTTTAGGCACCCAACTTTGGAAAAGACTCGTGTAAGATCTAAAAGAAGCTTCTCAGCTCCTCCATTTCATAGAAGTAGAAGGAGGTTTTTCTCTTTAAATCAGCCTCCCGAAATGGTAGCTAAAAGACCTACCGGTCTAGCATCCGACCCTGCTTCCAAACTTCTAGGTTTTTAATTTTTTTTCTTTGCTTTTACACCTTTTGCTCCCCCTTTTTTTTCTTTTCATGTAACATCATATTCAATAAATGCTTTTGAATCTGCAGAAGCAAGTGATTTTGAATATTCTCAACATCCTCCTGACGTTCTTAGCCCCAACAATGAAGATCTATTGGAAAATCTTAAGTACACTATTATTATCTTATTAATCCTTACTTAAGCTTATGAACTGTTGGGAATAATTTCTAACTGACCCTTTGTGGTTTTTCCTCTTAATCGTAGAACTAATATGAAACGGAGTTCAGAGGTTCTGGGGGCTACACAGGTTAATGACGCCGCTGAGATTGAAGGGTTTGAAAGTTTCAATGTTCAACAGAATGATCCATTCAGGGGTGAGTTCAATGTGTTGGCAAAACTTTAGTCTCAGAAGTCTTGTCCAACAATATTAGCTAATTTGAAATAGTTTTTGCACTGAACCATGTCAAATATTGACCTTGTTTGGATTCGGAGTGAGTTGAAAGGGATCAATGTCGTATTAGACGTCTTATCTCTAGGATGTGATCTTGATCAAGTATTTAAAGATGTTTCTTTACAATTAAGTTCTTTATGCTTTGTAGAACTGGGTATTTCTCTTTGTTACAAAATCTGCCAAAAATTGTTCCTTGCATTTTCTATTGTCTTCTGTGCTGAAGTTTATGGTCAATCTAATTGGATTGTGATTTATTTTTTTCATGTTTCTATGATCAATAAATGAACACTTAAAAAGATTTGTCGTATCATTCACCTAATAATTTGCTGTCAAACTATCATTTGTTTCAGAATTGATATCTAGGGAAGTGCAAGATTCCGTAGATTATGGGACTAAACGGAGGAGCTGCGTGCCTCAAACTCCAGTTATGTTGTCGGTCTTTTTTTGAGGAGATAATGTTGTCAATCTTTTAGACACATATTATATTACATAGGAGACATTCATTTGTATGTAGGAGACTTTGATCTGACTAGGATTACAATCTTTGTGCAGAAGAATGATAAAATTGATATTCAAAGTCAAAATAATAATATACTTGACATCTCTTCTGGATTCTTGCATCTTGCTGGAGATTCACTGATCCCTGATACTATCAGTAAGAAATGCCTCGAGGATGCCAAAGTTCTTCATCAGGTGGATAAGAAATTCATTCCAATCATGGCTGGCAGAACCCTTGCTGTTATTGATCAGGTCTGTTGTTGAACATCATTGCATTTTGGTTGAATTTCTGTCCTAGTTAAAAATGCATAGGATTTAAGGATATTTACTATGACACATCATTACAAGGACATAACATAACAGATAGTTACAAATTAATTATCTGAATGACCCATGCAGCTAAGCCCTCCTGGTTAGTCTTTTTGTTGCATCTGTCTAGTACAACTCAACATGCACAGTGACTCAAAGCACAACCCCTTTATTTTTTATCAGGCTCTCCTTTCAAGCAGGCATAGTTTACTCTACTCGTGACACAAACCCACGACATCTTTCCTCAAACACCCATTGCCTCTACCATACAGACACATTGGGTTGTATCTTCTTCCTCGCCTCCTGGACTTCCCAGCATGGCTTAGATCATTATTTTAAGAACCTTCAGAAACGCCTGCTAAGTGCTCACACACACACACACACACGTGTATTCTCCTGACCAGTGAGGACTGAGAATCCCCCTTCAGGGAAGTTGGATGTTTAACATTTTGATTGTACTTTTTTTCACAGCATGCTGGAGACGAAAGAATCAGACTGGAAGACTTGCGTCAAAAGGTAAACTGCTTGCGTTTAATATGGCATAAATATTATTTCTCCAGTATGACCCACAAACTAGTTGAATATTTAGGTATTATCTGGAGAAGCAAAAGCAATAACCTATCTAGATGCTGAACAGGAGCTGGTATGCATCCCATCATATGCAATTATGCACTACAGGATTTAATGTAAATGTCAAGTGTGAAATGTTTTTTGAGTCTTGATTTTTTAAACTGTTGGAAAGATGTTTCATGCAGGTACTGCCAGAGATTGGTTATCAACTACTTCATAGTTACAGGGAACAGATTAAAGATTGGGGCTGGATATGTAACATTCATACTCAAAATTCTGAATCCTTTAGAAGGTATATCTCACAGGCTGTATTACTCATACGGTGTTTGAAATAGTCATAAGATAGTTAATGTTTCAGTATTGCAGAGTCTTTGATTATCTTGTAATGAATCGAGATTCTGTGATTTCCATAACTTCACCATAAATGCATCACAAAATCTTATAAGGTTCTACTTATGAAACTATATCTCAGGCTCAAATTAGATTATACAGAAAAACGGATGACAAATTCATTCAATTTATTATTCTGGCTTCTTTGATTGTTTTGACTATCTTTGCAGGAATTTGGATCTTCTCAACAGACAACAAATGACAATCGCTCTTGTTGCGGTCAGCTCTCTATCTTTTTACGTTTGTTATCAACGGTTTTCCTTTAAATATACGTGTCATGCTTTTGCTTTGCATATTACTGATGTTAATTATTTACTTTTAGGTACCATGTATTTTAGGTGTCAATTTAAACGATGTTGATCTTTTAGAGTTTCTTCAGCAGGTTACAACCTTGATTAAAGCCTTTTTCTTATATTCAATTTATCATTGTTTAATAATTGGACATCTTTTGCATTTTTAACTTTGAAATTATATTTACCTTCAGCTAGCTGATACTGACGGATCATCAACAATGCCACCCTCGGTTGTACGACTCCTAAATTCGAAATCGTGCCGAGGTATATGCCTAATCTTACTAGCTACAATCACTTACGCTCAGTAGTTTGGAAAGCCTCGCTCTTATCATGCAAACGAGGATCATTTTTTTTGAATAACATGCACAAAATTCTCATCTTTTGGTAATTTGTTTATCCACATATTGCATTTTCCTTTAATATTATAAATGTTTTTTTCTTAAGGTGCAATTATGTTTGGGGATTCATTGCTACCATCAGAATGCTCCCTTTTAGTTGAAGAGCTAAAGCATACATCCCTCTGTTTCCAGGTAAGATATATAAATGTTTTTCATGTTTGTGCATTTTGGAAGGGAGTTTTCATGATGAACTGAGCGATTCACTGTGCAGTGTGCTCATGGGAGACCAACCACTGTTCCTCTAGTCAACTTGGAGGCACTGCACAATCAAATAGACAAGCTTGGACTGATGAATAAGAGCTCAAGTAACAAGTGGCATGGATTACAAAGACATGAAGTGTCTATTGATCGTGCAGTACAACGTTTAAATTCTGCTAATAGTTGAGACTTCAGAAGCAACCATGGTTGTTACTTGCTGCTAATAGTGGAGAGATCAGTTCGACATTAATAATGCTTCTTTGCTAAATCATTCTTTTTGATCTGAATGTACATAAAAAATAATAGAAAAACTGCAGACAATTGCTTACATGGATATTAATGTAAAATCATTTGATAAAGTTCTGTGATAATAATGGATCGAATTAGAATGCAGACACACACAATCAGTCAGTGATCAATATGCAACTTTTTGGCCGTTATTATCTGTGCAAATGCGTAAACATCACTAATGTATAAAATTAGTTATAGACCTGTACAACGCACATGCTATTATTACAAGTGCATATGAATGATAAATATAACAAAATAGAAAATGAGAAGATAAGTATTTAGATTTGGAGTTTCTTAAATTGGAAAAAAAAATTGGATGGAACAAACAATTGTGGTATAATTGTAAATCTAAAATATAGACAGCATCGATATAAAATAAAACTTGGACACATTTTATTATGTACAATGAAATGTTTTGTTAAATGAGACACAGCTCCATATATAAAGGAGTCAGAGAGTAATCAATTTCATTGAAGATTTAAATAAAAATTCGTATAACTTATGGTGGCATTTAGAGTATACAGATGTATCTTTTTATGTATGATACAAAAAGCAAATTTACCTGCCAAATTTGGGTCACAAAATAATATTAAGTGTATCTACCTACAAAGAATTTCATATTTGAACTCAAATTTGAGAGTAGATGACTTAATATTATTTTTGTCATGATTAAGATATGTTTTGCAGTTCAAATCTTGGTTGATACCCGTATTTGGCGGATGACATACGTCAAATAGGATTATTTGTTCATTTAGTATGAACATTTGGTAGGCTTAATGTTATTTTTTTAAGGGAATATTATCTTATTTGCGTGTCAAATTATCAATGTAATTATTAAGGATCTTGGGATCAAAGAATTGAAGATGAACTTCATATGAGGAGTAGTAGGCTTGATAAAAAGGAAAACTCCTGTGTTTCATTCAGAAAGATTGAATAAAAGATGGTAAAATGAATGTAAGTGGTGCTTTCATATATAGCTACTAGAGCGTTAACTAACTAACCTCCTAATTGCAAACTCTAACTACCTACAACCACATTTTACTAACTCTGGTTTTTTTTTTAGAGAAACTAAATTTTAGTTAACTCCTATATTCTGATAGTAATTTCAAGAAATAATTAATATAGTTCTTTGTAAATCGTTTATCTCTGTATCTTAGATTATCATTTGTATTTGTGCAACTTAGAAATTAACTGAGTATTACTCTTAGCAAAAAAATTAACTGAATATTGAAAAAAATATGAAATTTATTTATTATAACTTATATTGATTTATGATGTCTATTAAAATATTTTTTCAAAGTATTTTATATATTAACATTTTTTGTATGGCATATCATCTTTGTGGTATACATTTAATATTAGTTTATCAAATTCCAGTTTATAACAACTAATCTATCCCTCTTTAAAAAAAAAAAATCCATCCCTCAAATAAAATAAAAACTTATTTATCCCTAAAAAAAAAGAACTAATCTATTTTATAACTTAGATATATATGACATTACAAAGTAAATTTTCAATTTTATGTGACATAAGGAGTTACATTAAAATTTGAATACACTTCTGTGTAAATATTTCATATATATTAAAATGTATATCAAACTAGCGGAAAGACGGGCGCGATAACGCATGTGATTATTTTATTATGTTTGTTTTGTATAATTTTGATTTAAATTTTTAAATATTAATGGAAATTATTGATATATTGATTTATAAACAAAATATTGTTAAGGCATATAATAAAATTATTTTTGGCTCATAATCACTTATAAACCAGCAAAGTCAAATATAATCCATAAAATTAATCGACTTTGATTAGTTGCAACATGAAGAAAAAGAAAAAAACTTATAGGTTAATTCGAATTCTGATGCAGAGGGGTTGAGAGGGTTGAGAAAAACTAAACGATGTGGAAACGAACCATGAACTGTGAGAACCATACTTATTAATATTTAATATAGTGCTAACAAATCATTTTCTAAAATATTTTGAGTCCTAATATTTTTTTAGAGAATTTAGGGCTTGTTTGTTACAGATTAAAATAAAAGTGATTTTCACATAAAATAATTTAGAGACTATATTTTAGAGATTTTATAAAAAAAATCAGAATCTATTTTGCGTTTGTTTACCACGATAAAAATCATTTTTTTAAAACAAATAATTTAATTTGCTTAGATACAACTATAAAAAAGAGATTTTTTTTGTAACAAAATTAGTTCAATCTTTTAAATCATATTTTCTCTCTCCTCTAAAAAATCTATTTTTTGGGAAGCTGCTCTTAACAGCTTCTCATTTGAAACTGTTTTTAGATTTTTTTTAGATTATGATATTTTTAAAAAGCTGTAATAAACGGATGCAAAATTTTTAAAAGTGATTATTTTTTAAAAAAAGTGATTTTTTCCTGAAAAAAGCTATAACAAACGGGCTCTTAAAGTCCAATCTTTAGCAATATTTTTTGCTTATGTTTGTTACTAATTTTTTTTAGAGTATTTAAAGTCCAATCTTTAACATTATATTTTGTTCACGTTTGTTACTAATCTTTTTTTTAGAGTATTTAAAGTACAATCTTTAACATTATTATTTTTTCCTCACGTTTGTTACTAAGCTTTTTTTAGAGGATTTAAAGTCCAATCTTTAACATTACTTTTTGCTCGCGTTTGTTACTAATATTTTTTTTAGAGGATTTAAAGTCCAATCTTTACCAATATTTTTTGCTCACGTTTATTACTAATATTTTTTTTAGAGGATTTAAAGTTCAATCTTTAACATTATTTTTTGCTCACGTTTGTTACTAATTTCTTTTTAGAGGATTTAAAGTCCAATCTTTACCATTATTTTTTGCTCACTTGTTTACAATTGTTTGCTCACTTGTTTACAATTGATCAAAGGTTAAGGAAGAGTAACTTATATTAATAAAATAATAAAATTAAAATGGAAATACTGTTTTTTTAGAAGTAATAACATAATATGAAAATACTGTTTTTTGTGTGGAAGGGATATGAAAATACTTGACAATTTTTGTCGGTTGTATTCAAGGGAAAAACACAGATGTACAACACAAAATCGGTTGATAAAAAAGTAACATGAGTTTTTGTTTTGTGCTAGTTTTTTGTGAGTTTGATATGTGGTTAACAGAGGTAAAAGAGGGTTAACGGGGACGATTAGCGACATTAGTAATCCACGTGTTATTTTATAACTGGCTAACAGTGAGAACAATTCATACGAAATTGTGTGAGTTTTCTCTTTAAATTAAATTCATTCTTATTTATTTGTTACATGTGTTATTTGTATTTAAAATAAAATTAAAATTAATAATTAAGGGTATTTTTGAAAAGAAAAGTCCAACTCAAAAGTGTGCTGAAATAGGTAGTTTTCTTTATATATAGTATAGATATAATTTAGATAATTTCTATTAAAAAAAATCACAATTCAATTTAACGAATCATTCCTTTTACTAACTATTTAAGGTGTTCTTAAAAAAATTATATATATATTTAAGATGGTTAAACAAAGAAACGCATGTCCTCGTGAGTTTAGTTTAGTTGGTTTGGACAATGCATAATATATGCAAGGTTTGAGATTCAAACCCCGGCCACCACCAAAGAAATGCATGTAGGCATTTATGATCAGTATATAAGTTTAAATTAAATATACATAAAACAGCATGTAAATACATCTGCCCCTATAGCTCAGTGGTAGAGCGCCAGTCTTGTAAACTGGAGGTCTGTAGTTCGATCCTGCATGGGGGCAGATTTCATTTTGCTTTTATTTTTTGTTTGTTTCATATATTATCCAGTTGTATATATTGTCAGTAAAGAGATATTTCAGTTTTTGTTCTTATAATATCCTTCATCAGATTTGTTCTAAGCAAAATATATTTCATCATTTTTTATTTATTTTTGGTATAAATTTTTCATCCAACTCTAATATTAGAAAAGCTCGTTTAGAGTTTTAAAAAAAATTCTTAAGGAATATTTGGTAACTTTATCATTTCAATAAATTATTTCATCAAACTGAATATGACAAACAATTGTTGAAATCAATTTTGTAAAGGTTGTTTCATTAAAATTGAGTTTAAAGTAGTGGAGTCATCTGAGTTTCCAAGCATGCATGCCCTAAATTCACTATTCAAATTGTGTATGTTCTTATCAAAAAGAGAACATTCACAAGAAAATAACAACTAAAACACATTTGTTAGAAAAACCTTAACTACTATAAAAATAAAAAATAAATTAGCTGTTTTGAAAAAATAATCTAATTATTCACTTCACTCATGTACACTATGTATTACCACAACTCAATGCCCCCTACATCACACACACTCACACACAAATACTTTATATACACACATATTAATGCAATACTCCATCTACAAAACTATATCAATTAGGCTTCTATAGTCTAATTTGTGTAATGATCGTGTATAACCCTTGCTCCAATGTATGGAACTCTTTATTGTCATAATTTTCATGTAAAATGTTACTTCTCAGAGCAAATCCTTTGTGAGTTCTTCAACAAGATCATTAGTTATAAGACATTCTACCTCTCTTTCCAATATATTGATCTCATCATTGATTATTCCAGACCAAGGGATTGAAGTCAAATGTTGAGCTACCAAAGTATCAAGTGAATAAAGAGACATATCAGGTGAAGGATATAACGAAACACGGATATTTTCCCATACTAACTTCAACAGTTCCTTTCCTCGAGGCGGCGACAACATGGAAGAGTTGCATAGTTTTTTTCTGAATCTAGACAGTGTCAAAGGTGGTCCAAGAACAACTGAAAGTGATTCATTTAGCAAATCAAGCAAAATCTTGTGGTCTAGTTTGTTCCAACTTTGATCCTCCATGGAGTTTTCATCATTCTCCTTGATCAATTTCTTATGAGATTCTTCCACTTCTTCAAAAACAGAATTTCCAATAGGCTTTGTAGATGTGTCCCCTCTTAACAAGGATTTATTCCAAGAACCAAAGTATAAACCAGAAGCAACAAGTAAATCTCTTATGTAAGATTCTGCTGGATCATTTATTTGCACCAATTCAGACTCGGACGGTTTCTGGTTCGTAGTGAAGTCCTCGACATCACTAGAATCAAGTTGATTGAGTTGTCTCCTTAGCTCTGCCAAATCAACAAACAAATAAATCTATCAGAAAGAGTCTGAAAAGAGATTCGTGTTGAAAAAAGATTATTTGTTGATATAATTTCACATGAAGTAAGAACATAATAAAACAACATTAACCGGCTTTTCTTGAATCAAAACTATAGTATCATTGCTCAATGCTTGAAACTTAAGAATTCTATCGTACCGTTTAAACCAGAGCTGATGTCTCTGAAAACTTGTGGCACAGCAGTATCATCTCTTGAGGACAAATCGGGAGTTGATATTGGACTTAAATATTCGGTTCGCCTCCAAAAGTCTTCATGAACACTGCTGCACACAGATGCAGGACTAGGAGGTACCTCAGTGTAGTTCTCCTAATGAGCATATAGCAGAAAATCAAATGATGTTTTATACAACAACTCTGAATGAAATATAAAAGTCATCATGGTCAACAGTTAAATAAAAATACTTCGTCCATTCCTTTTTATTGTCATTTTAAGATTACTTACTTCTGATGAAAATATTTACTTTTCTATAATACCCTTAATTTTTTATTATCTTGTCGCTCCGAAATAAATATATAGTTAAGAGTATTATTGACCAAATAATAGTTAATGTTGCATTAAAATTTAAATACGACAAATAAACATGAACAAATTTTTCTGGAGAAGTGAGGGTTGAAAAGCAATGAGTAATGGAGGGAGTATGATGAACTTACATGTCTCTCGCCACCGTCGTTCAAAAGAACTGTTGGACCACTTGTGATATCTCTCATTGTCGGGCGGTATTCAGTGCCATGTGATTCTACCATTGATTGATTTCTCTTACCAAAAATCCTCCCTCTTAGAGCAAAACTGTATCTCAAATTGGAAACTTTTTCTTTAATATTATTAAATCTCTCTTTTTTCTGTTTTTTAACATCAAGAGACATAGTTTCAACCGCTTCAAGCTTCCTCCGGATATGAGCCCCAGTTAAAATGTGCCGGTCCTCTAGAAGAAGCTTTCCAAATGATGTTCCTGATCTTGATACAGGAGCAGACAAGGATCTTACAAGGTTCCTTGGAGACAACAACTCCCTGTGGAACAATATGTTGTTGTCTTGTTCATGCCTGAAAGATCCTGTTTGTATTTCTGTTTCTTCTTCTGATATTTCCCATTCATTTGCACATTTCAAAATATCTTCTGTCTTCTTGAGTCTAAATCTGTGATTGTCAAATGTATCATGTCTTTCACTTTTCACAACATCTGTTAGCTTCTCTGACAAGTAACTCCTTGAATCTCTACTAATAAATTCGGGGACACTTGGTCCATTGAAGTGTCCTTCACCTTCGTATGATCTTGTTGATTCTGAGCAGACTGAATTTGAGTCGGTATCTCTAGTCACATTTTCTTTGACTTGCTTTACTATTTGACGAGCGATAAGTTTAGGATCAGATAGTTTTTTATTGCATAGTGTCTCAATATCACTTCCTCGGACGGCATAACCTTTTCCGACAGTTTTTCCTTGCAATTCGCATTTCAAACGCTCTTTCACCTCCTCAAGAAAATCTTCTATACTGTGTCTACCTGGTAAAGACCCTGTCGAACTAGTCCAATTCTCTTCATGATTGAATATGCAATCAGGACCAGGTTTCAAGATAACGATCCGGGTTGGAGAAGATGCATCTAATCTGTTATAAGATTTGATCATTAAGGACTCTTCAAAGTCTCTACTTAGAGTTCTGCTCTTTGAAGGAAATATTTTCCTTTGCATACTTGTATTATGTGCAAGTGCAACCTTTTCGCTGTTCCGGTTCTCTTGAAAAATCAATCTGCTAGAAACACTGCCGATTTCGGCAAACTTTGAACATTCCTGAAACCTTGCTGCTTGATATGCTTCAAACTCTTTCTTGAATTTCTGAAGTTCCATTTCCTGTGGATGTTCCCGACGCCTTTGTTCTCCAAAACTCTGGCTCCACCCATCATCATCGCCGTCATCTTTAACTTTATGAAATGAGTCGAATTCAATATGGCTAGAAGAATTAAAGTTAGAAGATTCCCAACTAACTGAACTCCTTCCATTTGTTCCTTTGTTTGAAAACTTCTTCCCCATATTTTCACTTATTCTTTTATCTGATGGAGCAACAGGTTTAGTGTCTACAGGCATCATATCTAACCCCATCAACCTTGCCACAAGGCTTGGTGCATTCTGCCGTGTGCTTGATCGATTGGATAGTTCTTCATTGATCATCTTTTTCATTGAACCAGCGTTTGAATAACGATTATTTTCAGACCAGTCTTCTTCTACTTGATAATAGTGCTGAAAATTCAAATCAGACTAAATTCAAATCAACAATTGGAGTAGACAAACATAATACCAGAACAAGAACTATGGTTTATATTTGGATATCAATCAAATAATGTATCATGAATGCATCTATCAATCAAATCCATGAAACTGTCATTTATAGAGACGGTGACAAAATGTTTATACTAAAAGCCTATACATGTGCTCTACTCTCCTACAACCTTGAGGGGTCTTTCTCAAGATTCTAAAAGGAACATATTGAACGTAATTACATTGGTCATTGTTACCAAGAACAAGGGGATATAAGAAGGAAATATGATGATATTTTTCTGGTTAATGATTGTTTCAGCTAGGATTCGAACTCACGTTCTCTCGAACGATTCGTCCTTAACCGAAGCTCATTAACCACTTGATTTAATATGATAGTGATTTCAAACACTTAACAAGACATATGTAGAGAAACTTACAGGTAATTCTCCTTCTGGGCCGTACTTCTGAGATGTTTCAACTTGCAGATCTAGACTATTTCGAGGAGTTTCAAAGTCTGCGTGGAACAAAATGAAATGACAAAATCAGTAAAAACATACTAAAATCAATCAAGCAAAAGAGGAAAGGGAAGAGAGAGAAAAATTACAGTCAAGAACATGTGACAACTAAAGAAAATAAGGGGGAAAACCTGAATTTCAGCAAGATATTCATAAAGTTGTAACAAACTAATCACCTCTCATCATAACATGAGTGAAATTTTTATTTTTATTTTCTTAAATTGTATAAAAACAAGACTTACCACTATGATGTCTCTTGTGAGCATGGACTTTCTTGGCCATCCTCCCTTGATTGAATTCAAAAAAGTGTAATAAGCCTCCCATACAGTCTACCAAAAGACTCTCATGTCCTCAATTTCAGCTTCCATGTGTCACTCCATTAGAATTACGCCCGTTCTAACTTTTCTTTGTAGTTTTCACCCTACAATGCTACAAGATATTCATGTATCAGTCAAAGAGAAGTCATTGTACTATAACAAAAATTAAAAACCAACACATCTTTCTTCAAGTTTGATAAAAATATCTTAAGATTGATATGGATTCAGAATTTTAATCAACAAATTGTAAGATTCATATATGCTACGAAAAAACAGCATATTTGCATGTAAGATTCCTTTATAGATGGACTAATCTGCTACCTTAAGACTAATTACATACCAATTTAATCTATGTATAGCAAAATTAGCATAAAACCAATCAATAGAAAAAAACTAACTATTCATGCAAACCAATCTTCCAATGTCAAATAAGCTTTTGAACATTCATATCAACAAGTCAACTGAAAACAAGAAATTGGGAAACTTTGTTTAATGTTAATACAAAAGAGAATAACCATTCATTCCAACAACTCAAAAATCAGTTTCATCCTCAGAATTCACTCATAGAAACCAAACATCAAATTTCTTGAGCACATGCTAGAAATTGAACACTTGAACCAAGTCATAGAACTCTTGAACTTTAACAACAATTTGATTATAGCTACAATCAAATTCAGCTTTTTTGAAGATAACCAAACACAAGATGATTCATTGATTCAAATTTCATGGTAACCAAACACACACAAAAAAAAAAGAAATCATCATACCAATAAATGGTGAGAAAATTCAGAATAAGAAGCTTCAGCTACAACTCAATGACACATTCTAATTGAGAAAATGGTTATGTGGGTGTTGTTGAAAAGTAGAAAAGCTTCAAACTTTGTGAAAAAATGGAAATGCGTTGAACTAAAAAAGTGGAAATTCTGAAACTGCAATTGTGTGTAATAATGAAGAAGAAACCCAAAAAAAGAAGACTTTTTGAACAATTATAGTAATAATTATAATTATTAATTAATTGTGACTAATGATAATGACAGAGGAACAGGCTACGAGGTTAAGGGAAAGAAGACATTATACATTGTTCTGTTTTTCTCTCTCTTTCTGTGTTGTGTTGTTTTCTTTATTGGTTAATCATTCTCTTTGTAAATTGTACTCGTAATTTTATTTTTTTTCTTCTTGTTTTTATTTTGTGTGATAAAGATGCAGCCAGTGGTGTTTATGATGTTGAAGTGTCTGAAAATCATAGTGCCCACATGACATGCACTACCTAGCCTCCTAGGTTTGTCTTGTTTATTTAGGATAAAATCATAGTCCACTTCTTTTTTGGTATAAGTTACGAAATTTATCGATGATTAATCTTGTTGAAAAATATATTGGGTACATAAGATAGATTTTTTCCCTTCAATTAATTTTTTCATAATCGAACTCTTAATCACTTACTTAAAGGTTCAAATCTCTTATAATTTGAATCAGTTCATTGTTGCTTCATATACTCCACTTTATAATCACAATTTAAAAATAACAAGATTTTGGATTTTCATTAGACATCGATGTCAAATTAATTTATTAGTGGTGCCTTTGTCTAAGCAAGAAAGACTTTATGGCTTAAAAAACACTTACAAAATACATTTACATTTATCGACTTCAAGATATGTCTTTTTACAATTATATCAAACTCTTGAAGTTTATTTATTAGTGTTTTTGACTCAACTAATTTGATGGTATAAAATAAAGATTTCATTTGTATGCATTAACAATGTAATTATATTTTATAAGGCGGACAATCATAATCATCGATTGTCAAAAAAGTTTGACATTCATCATATTTAACTTAAGAGAAATGATATTTGAACATCCATTTTTTAACAACTTTTGTGACAACCCTCTCTTTCATACTCTCATTATACTTTTATTCTCTCTCTTTCTTTTTCTCTCTCTATTGTTATTGTCCAATAAAAAGAGAGGAAAAAGGTTGTCACTAAAAGTTGTTAAAAATTAGATGTCAAAATATCATTCCACTTAACTTAAATATCATATAAATGATGTACTATAATTGGATTAAAGTTATTCTCTAAAACTAATTTTCACCCACATTACAAGTTTCACTTTCTAAATTGCTGTTGTTTTATTTATTGATAGGTTAGTCTAGTGAATAAAATTGACAACTTGCACGATCTAGGAGGGAATGGTACGGAATTGAATGAATGAATAGAATAAAACTGAAAGAACAAAAGTGAATGGTTAAATGGGTGATTGACAAAGTTGTGAGTGGCTTTCCTTGTATTTTGAATGTTATCGTTTGGTTTTGATTTTGTTAGGAAATTGAAAGATATGTAGTTGGAAATATCTTAGGTGTGGCATGTTATTATGTCGAAAGTTAAAGTTTACTGCATGTGTGCTAGCTAAGTTTATGTATGAAGCTGGTTTTGATATGAAATTAACAATAGATTAACTCAAATGTTAAGAGATTTGAAGCTCTTAAATATATAGTTTGGAGTTTGATTTCTGACTCAAGTAATTGTATAGTTGGAATGGAAGAACTTATGTTATGTGTTCTTTAACAAAGATTTGTCATTGTTAACATGGAATGAAAACTTCGTATTAATATCATGATAATAAAATAAAAAAAAGTTGTTTTTTTAAGTAAGTTTGCACTTTAATGTATGTATCAATCAATATTAATAATAATTTTAGAGGAAGGAATGATGCCGTACGTTCTTAAACAAGAAAGAGTTTATAACTGACAATGACATGATAGAATTAGATTATTGGTGTGATTAGATTAGTTTATAACAGCTCAGATATGGTGGCAGTGGCTTTTTGCAGTCACTGCATTTGGAGTTAGTTACAACACCTTATCACATTCTCTTTGTTTTCTTTTACTTGTACTCTTCTCTTCACACGTTTATACTGCATTCTTCTATTCTACACATTCAAATAAATTAATGAATAATAACTGTTTTCTTTGACTTTGACACCCTCTTTACAATTGTAACGAACTGTACCTGTCGGTCTATTGATTTTTATATATGTGCGAATGTACTTATGTATTGATTTATGTAAGAATACATAAATTTCATAAAAACTTATTTAAGGCCTTTAAATAGTGTCTTTGCGAGCATTCGTTAACATTTCTCTTTTCTTGTATAATCCTTGAAAAAACATGCGGAGAAAGAATTTAATCGTTTAAATGAATCTAAATTATTTTGAGGGATGTCTTTTGGAACTATGCATGAGGATATTTTGGTTTACCAATACATAACGAGATAATATAAACGAAAATTAATCGCATATTTTATTATGTAGTGATGAAAATTGCTTTTGACTGGATTAATTCGGGTGAAAATAAGTTGAAGCGAATTTATTTTTATGTTTCGATACATTCCCGTAAAAGTGATTCTTATCAATTAACTTTAGTTAAAATTGTTTGAGTGTGTGAATATCAAAACGAGTTTTAATATTCATATAATTTACTATATGATTTTGAAGGAAAATAATTCATATTCTTTTCACCTTAGAAGGTGAATGATAAATGCCAAGTTTAGGTTAACTTGTTTTTATACTTCCAAAGTAAAAAAGATGTCTGAATGAAATCACTAACAAGTTTGAAAAAAAAAAGTTATAAGTGTAAATTGGCAAAGATGATTATGCGCACTTCATGGGCGTTGTTACTAAATAGAAATGGAATACTTTGCACTTACCAATAGATATGAATATATACGAGCTATAATTTATGATACCTAATAATATTAATAAAGAGTAATAATGCACAAAGATTACAAAAACAAGAACTGATTCAGGAGAATATTTCTCTAACACTTTGACAAAGTTGACTAAATCAAACACTATCAATTCTAAGGATACATTGTCTATACGACCCCGCAAGATGGAGGAGGGGTCAACGACTCCAATATTCTTGGTAAGGAATTGAGGACGGACTTGTGAGAGTGGCTAGGTAAGCAAATCCGCAATCTGGTGACTCGATGGAACATGAGAAACTTGAAGTTCATTTTTGTTACAAGATCACGAACGAAATTGTAGTCGATAGCTAGATGCCTGGATTTGCACACAAATAATTTACACCAATATTATCCAAAAAAAATGATCGGCGGTTGAGATGGGTAAACACCAAGTTAGTTGTTTCAACCAAAGAATTTCCATAGTGGTGGTGCCAATGGCACGATAGAGAAATGGAATACTTACTTTTCATTTACCAATAGGTATGAATATATACAAGTCAAAAGGTGATAAATATAATGAGGTGAAATTTAACACAAAATTGAAATGAATTTTTGATTAGTTGCAAATAATGTAACAATATTTTTAAATATTTGAGTAATTATATATTTGTTTGTTTTATTTTTCAGATCAATATTCATGAACATGCTCACATAACCAAGTTTGTAAGGGAAAAAGTGCAGACTTTGGTGTGATATATATTGAAATTGATTGAAGAACTCAATCATCAATGCAAACTGTTGTCAAAATTAAACAAGAACTTGATAATTGGTATTTAAGTACTTTTTAGGCTAGACTAACTAAGTTAATTCTGTTTGGAAATTTGGTTGTTTTGTACTTTTATATAAACAAAAAATAGGTTTTTCGTCATTTGATATTGGTGATAGGTGTTATCCAAACATGAGAGAACCAATTTCATATGTGGGGTCCATTAAAAAATTATCTTTCCTTCACTATTTCCAAACCATTCAAATATAACCAAGAAAAGGATTTCACTACCAAAAAAAAAAAAAAACAGAGAAGGAAGCAGAATCCCAACAAAAGCTTACCTTGAAATATGGTACCAAACAATATGTAATTTTTTTTTTTTGAAGGAACCAAACAATATGTAAATAAAAGATAGTAATTATTATGGATGGAAGTGAAAACTTGACAAGTCATTTTGCATATGAGAAGTTACTTTGAAATAAACATATAGGGTGGGTGATAAGAAAGTTATAGATTTAATTCATCCACTACTAAAATTAACAACTAACATTTGTTATTTTAAAGTTAAAATAAAGCAAGTCAATTTAGCAGGAAAAAAACATTTATAGATTGTTTCTTTTTTTCCTACTTCCAATTTTTCTGATAGAATTTTCCTTACTTCCTATGTGAATATTATGTGTGCACTTCATTATTCATATATAGTCATAGTTCATAAGTTTTGGAGTTGTACGAGTCACATGACACATCTATATCAAGTTGGAGTTTGAGCCTTTTCTTTTCCCTTCTTCATGTTGAGCACACGATTGTGTAAATAACATGCATATAATCATTTATCATGAATCATGATATTTGGCCTATTATCATGAAATCCATAATCATAGCTCAATGCATTATTTCCACTCCCTTAATTTGCCCTAGTAATGAAAATACATTTCATGTGCATCATGCATGGGAGATGAAAATTATGGTGTATGCACAATAAATCTGGTTATAATCTCTAATTACCACCCTTAATAAAATATTACTATTCATCACATAAATCAACTACGACCGTTGTACGTTGGTGTGAATTTCATGTGTTTTGTTTTGATGTTTGGGTACATTAGATAATTTGGTTTGGACCATTCTAAGGGACTACAATTATGCAAGGTCTAAAGTTCAAACCCCGACCACCACAAAAAAAAGTTGATTTATCTCTTATTAGTTTTTTGTTTGAGAGGTTATCTCTTAATAGTTATTGATTAACTAATTTATCTATTTTCCACTATAAAATAAGTTTATCTGTCACAATACAATTTATCAAAATGATATTTTAATTAACTATATGTTTTTCCTTTTCCGAATTCAAGCTGGTTAACCTGAACTGTAGTAAGATCAGGGGTGGCCCTGAGCACAGGCTCGGGGGGCGGCAGCCCAGGGCACCATAATTTTAGGGGCATCAATTTGTTTAGTGTATATATACTCTCATAAAAAATAATGTAAAATGCTAGTTGCTGACAAAATTATTGGGGCACTACAGAGTCAAAATTAATAAATGACATGAATAAATGAAATATAAAATAAAATCAGTCAACTACATGTACCAAAAAAAATATTAATTGCATCCATAATTTTAGCAACTAAACCAATGAATCATGAGTGAAAATCAAGTGAATAGTCTGATTGGGGCACTAAAGTTAATATAATGATATAGAGTGTTATGAATAATATAGTCAAATATTTTGCTTTTGCATATTAACACTTAAAAATCACAATATTTTACCTAGTTTACAAGTATCTTTTCTTTTTAATTCTCATCCTCTATGTCTAATCTCTCCATCTCAACTTGTAAACAAAAAACATCTCTCCATCTCAATTCTGCAACTATTAACACAAGAACAACAAATTGCCAAAAGCATAAGTACCGCATACCATTGATCATAACTTCATAAGATAGTAGTAGGTGCCAATTGCAATTGATAAACAACTTATTTATTATTAGTCATACAAATTTTCACTTTTGAGGAATCAACAAGTTTATTTATTTATTTATAAGATGCAAATTTTATGATTTTCACTTTTCAGAAACAACAAATTTGATTTAGTGCTCGAATACTTTTGGAACAAATTGATCAGGATTTAAGTTGAAGTTAAAAATCAACATCTAAGTACTATTATTTCATCTTTTTTATTTCTTGAAATGTTTCCTAGAAAACAATTGTCTCGTCATCTAAAACGAAAAAGAAAGAAAGAAACAAATTGAAATTTATATTGAATCTCAAAAGGGTGCTCTCCATAATTTATTTTTGCAAAGATTCTACAATTTCTATTCGGAATGATGCAAATCTAGATAATTTGAACCTTGAAACTGAGAGTTTAGAAAATGAACAACAAAGATCCTTAAAAAAATTTGTGGAATTTTTTTTAGGGACACCACTCTCTTGATTCGCCTAAGGTATTGAAATTTAAAGTACCGGCCCTGAGTAAGATACATGAAAAGATTGTCGTTTTTAACGTGCTATAAGCCTATAAGATCTTTGAAGACAAAGTCCAAGATTAAAAAGTTGGCTACAACTCATTGTTTTCTCACATGGAGGGCCAGTGCAAAAAGTCTTGGATTCGACACTCTTTTACATTTTTTGGTGAGAAAAATTAAACAGATTAGGCAAAAATTAAAGTAAATTATGTATTATAAATTTATAATATTATTATTTGTAAAGTAGTCAAAATGCTTATATCACTGAATATATCCAATATATGATATAACAAGGATATTTAAACAACTTAAATTTATGTATACTTATCTAACACCATATTTTTTTTCTATCTCTTATTTCATATCATATCATTAATATACTACATCACTTTCTCTATTATGATCTCTCTCAAGATACATAGAATGAATATTGGGTGTCCATCAAATATTTTTCATATAATATCATGTTACCATGAAAACCAAATAAACACTTGTGGTGTCATTTTTTTCATATTCATCGAAGGTAATATTAAGATACTAAAGGTAACATCAACAATGAATTAGTTCAAGTGGTAAAAAACTTAAATATTTTAAATAAGTGTTCAAGGGTTTTATCTCTTACTCTTGTGTATGTATGAAGAAAATTCAGTTGGGGACTAAGAGTCCACCTTGTATATATGGTTCATAATTCCCCAACTGAGAAGTACTAAAAAAAAAACTTATAAGTTAGTCAAATTAACTATATTCTTGTGAGAAAAATTTATCATCATAAGTTGTTATAATCCTTTTTCTGTACGATAAGTTGAAATAATGTTACTTCATAGTGTTAATTTTAAGTATGTAATAGAATGTTATATATGTTGATTTTATTTTTCTTATAAGACGGATGATAAATTGATCATGAATATAAATTAATTTTCATCTGACAAATAATTCAAAGTTAATCCACAACTAATTTGTAGCTAGTTGTATGATTCACTATGAGTCACAAGCATAAATATATGCTAAAATCCATTAAAATAGTGTAGATTCCAAAAGGAGGGGTATGGTTCCTCTTGTGGTGGTTCCCATGAAAAAGGCAAACTAAAAGAAAGTTCAATCTCTTACAACTCATGGGGCATAATGGTGCCGATAGAACATAAGTTGTAAAGGGTCCCTTTATCATCCTAATTATGTTGATACCATTGATTTACTCATGTGCATGAGAATGAGAACCTAAATAAATAAAAATCTTAGATAACATGACATCGATGAAAGTAATGATTCCATCACTATAAATGATTTTGGTTTCAATTGGGGACCATTGCCTTGAGTTTATATTCTAATTTTTGGATAACTTTAACCAAAGTCACGTGGCTCTATATCAACTTTAGCTTCCTTTTTCTCATTAGAGGGACATACCTTTATCTTATATTTTTGGGATCTTTCGTATGAGTTGGTAAGTCTTGTTAGTGCAGTTCTAGGGACAGTGTTACATTGTTCTTAGCAGATTCTTCTTTAATCATTTAACAATTGTTCACAAGCACTTAAAAATAATGAATGATGGTTAATTATCGTTCGTTTATTGTTAAATTGGTTAAATTAATTTAAAAATAATTTAACGGATTTTAAAATTGTCCAAATGGTAATTAGTTACCGTACGGTCTTTTTGTAGGGCTTCTAAAGAGCAATTGCCTTGTTGTTAGGTCCTTCCCCTGTGCCATTTGAAGATCCATTAAGATTGCTTATGTTAACAAGTTAAGATTGTTGTATGTTATATAACAGCCAAAATAGAGGACTTACACGAACAAATTATGCTAACAAAGAACTAAAACAAAGTACATTTGTTTGGCATATGTTACTTAAAACGGATATAAAGGTTGATAACCAAACAAATTTCATAGCTTAACGTTAAGAATTTGGTGAAATGTAGGTTTGAAGAGAAAATGAGGTGGTTTGGAAATTTTGAAACACTAAAATAACGTAACTGATAGTTTTGTTCAGTGTTGGGTCATATAAAATAGTCATCCCAGAGATAACGCCCTAACCATTCGGGAGATAACCCCCAAACCCTCCCGCTGAAAACCCCTTAACCCTTTGGGATGTGTATATTACGGGTAAAAATGGAATTTTGAGGAGCCTAAGAAATATTGAGGGAGCTTAAAAAGAAATTCTCATGCTTGGTTGGTACATTTTAGCCTGGCAAATTAGGCCCATTAATGAATAATATGTGGGTCAGAAGTTCTTTTAAGAAACATATCCCTCATACCCCAAATTATACTCCTACCCCCACCCTTAAGACCTGAACATCTAAAATACCTTGATTCTATCAAATTAGATTTTTTTTTCTTCTAAAATCCTACACGACCAAGTTGTTTAAAGAATTAGCTGAAGTATCATATTCAAAAGATCCAATACAAATATTCATACCGAAAATTTTAAATTCAAAAGATTTGATACTAAAATCATATAAAAAAGGAAATATTAACAAGTGTCTTCAGGACACTCGTTAAGCACCCAAAGTGGTAAGAGTTTTATGAAAGTTTTTATATAAAAATAAAATAAAATTGACTTTTGGTATGAAGTACAAAATTGAAAAGAAAAAAAAGTTCCAAAATCATCACTAAAATAATATTTTAAAACAAGTTTGTCACTTTGAGCAGCTGATGGGTAAATGGTAGTGTGTTATTTTGTTGAGAGCCACTTCTCTAGAAACACATTAGCACGATGAGCTGCATTATTGAGACTTTCTACATCATTACCCAAAGCTTCTTGTTTCCTCATGGCCAAATAAAAACGATTATGAAGATAATTCAACTTTAAAACTCTATGAAAATACTGCGTAATTATATCCAGCAATTTATTTATGAACTTAAGTGAATTAAACAAAAACTGTGTAATTCGGCTCAAGTGTTTAATGAGTTTTATCAAAAGAAAAATTGTTTGGGATAACTCAAATTCTAGTTGTGAAACAATTTTTGGTCAAATTATACTTACATTATTTTTCTTTGAGTACAGGAGGATTATTAAAAAAATAATCAATTAAACAATTTATAAAAGAATAATGATGACAACATATACACTCTTCTCAACACATAATTGAATGCAATTCAAATATGTCGTACTAAATTTACGTGCATCTTCATGATTTAGTAGCATATACACTTTTTAATCGATTGAAATTCAACAGTGTGGTAATAAACTTATGTGTGGCATACTCCCTCCATTCACTATTATAAGTAAAAGTTGACTTTTTATGTTCATTCAGCAAATGATGTATTTGGGCTATATATAGATTGCATACATCATTTATTGAATAAATCTAAAAATTGAACATTTGCTTATAACCTATGAAGCCCGGATACGTAATACGGGTACGCGGATACGCGAAAATTTTAAAATTAGGATACAATACGGGTAAGATACGTTAACAAAATATTTATACTAAAATTTATATGCTTGTAAAATATTTTAAAAAAAACATTGATTACTTTTCAATATTATATAATCATAAAAGTCACAATTTACAAAAAAATAATACATGTGATCAAAATAAAAAATGTAAGGTTTTCGTATAAATCATATTCTATTTTCATTCATATGTTAGGTTATATCCTCTCTCTCGTTACTTTCATCCACCAAAAACATAATTTTTAATTAGTTATCGAAAAACAATTATAGTGATTCATATCTTAAATTGAATCATATACATTTCCATTGAATTTTCATAACACTATCTCATTTTTCTTACACTTCATTTGTTTTCCAGGATACGTCTCGGTGAAGTATCTTATAAGTATCTGTGGGTATTTGTCGAGTATCTTATAAGTATCCAATAAAATATATATTTTAACTTAAAATAATTAATTCTGATACTTCGTGGGTACGTATCCGAGAGTATCCACAGAGTATCGGTATTCGATACGTATCCGATGCGGGTACATCTCCATTTTGAAGTATCCGAACTTCATAGCTTATAACAGTGACTAGATGGAGTACATGATTAAGTGAAATTTAAGTCCATATCATCTAATTTTACGCTAAATAACAAAATAATAACTTTTTTAACGTAACATAAATGTAAATTTTAAACTTGAAACAAACATCTAATATTCCTCTCACGATTGATAAGCCTTGCAATGTCATATTGATTTACAATCGTATTGTTTCCAATTCAAAACAAAGTGTGTGCAAAAAACCCATCAAAGCGAAATTTGATTGAGTTGTGAAATTTATTTCAGCAAGTCGTTAGTTTTCTTTCAAGTAGTTGAGTACCAACAACTATTTGTCCATGTACTATCAATCGTCAATTTATTTAATAATAGTAGTAACATAATTTTAGGAACATAACTAGTTTAGAGCCCGGCGTTGCCCGAGTTAGATATTAAATAAGTTTGTGTGCACGAATACACGCGTAAGTATATTAAATTGAATTTATTTAAATTTACAATTATACTAATATCTTAAAAATAAATATAAATTGTGAGATGAATGTCCAATGCAAGAATAAAAAGTGTAACAAAATCAATAATGAATTAGTTCAAGTGGTAAGAGTTTTGGATCCCTTTAAGCATGTGGTCATGTGTTTGTTTCGTGGCTCATGCGTATGAGGAAAAAAATCGATTGAATGTGAAGAACCCACTGTAACAGCCCGATTTTCGTTAGATTTATTTTAATTGTTTTTATGTGAGTTGTTATGTGTTTATATGTGATTAATTTCGTATGTGTGTATTTTAGTGGGTTTTAGTGCTAGAGGAGTATTTTGGTCATTTTATGGACAAGGGTAAATTAGTAATTTTACCATATAGATTATTTTGGTGGTTTGATTAAGAATGATTATTGTTATTAAGTGACTAGAAAGTGGGGTAATTAATTTAGAGCCGGTAAGTGATAGAAACATTTTGAATTAGTTAACGTGTGTGTTGAGCTCATTAAGACATAAAGGGTTAAGCCCAACAGTGGTGAGCCTATTTAAACCTTAGTCATTGAGGAAATTAGGTCACCTAGTATCATTTGTTCATTCTCACAAAACATTTTGAGAGAGGTAGAGAGAGAAAGAGCTAGAGAGAGGGTTTTGAAGAGAG
>Ga0315914_1000210_pt1 | contig 61609 bp, 25 predicted proteins | sample MpolenodulesMG_FD_203920 | JGI IMG/M metagenome (GOLD analysis project Ga0315914, IMG submission 203920) | Medicago polymorpha root nodule microbial communities from Los Angeles, California, United States - elongated nodules | ecosystem: Host-associated > Plants > Roots > Nodule | place: USA...
TACACAACACATCCAAAATTCACTTGGATGAGAAATATTAGGTTGTTAACCTAAAACCAATGATAGATTAAGGGGAGGACATATATATAGTAATTTGTTGGCTTGATGCAGATCAATATCTCAACAAGATTATTGATTTCCAAAATAGAGTTTATAAGGCATGGTTTCATAACCAAACTAGAGTTTATAAGGTATGATATGATAAGTATCAATTATACAATTAACTTTAGACGTCTAAAGAATGGATCTTCAAGTCCATTTTTATGAGCATATGCTACTAGTTGTTCAATATCAATTGACAAATGATACTTATCAAATGCTTTCTGAAAAGTTCACAAAATAAACTCTTAGTCGAATTTGTTGACATACTAATCTTCATTTTTTTCCATCTAGTTTTTGCATCATAATAGATCCGGGATAACCCAACCGGTCTTGACACCCTTGCATGTTTAATTAATTATTGTATTTTTATTAGAAAATAATATGCAGGGTTTAGGGTGTTACAGGTCGCACTCGGACAACGGTGGAGGACGAGGCGGTTGAGTTGTCCGTGGCCGAGTCAAGATTGGTGTCGGTAATTATGGTAGCGTCATTGACGTCATTGTTGAGGTTAAGGAGGTCCTCAACAATGAAATTGTCGGTAGTGTTGTTTGTCTTGTTGTCGGAGGAAAAGGTGGTTTGGAAAATGTTGTTGGTTGTGCCTTCCATTCCTACGTAGGGAACGTAGTTTTAAGAATTGTATGATGTTTTTTTTATTATGTGTTGGGAAAGTTTGAAGCTAAAATTTATGAAGCAAGAAGGGAAGAGAATGAGTAATTGAGAAAGTATAGGGTGACTAATATGAAGTTGTGGTTTTTAGTTAAGGCTTGAGAGAGAGTAAAGGAGAGGTTTGTTTATTTGACTCATTTTTTTCAATTTTCCTTTTTCTAAATTGCCTATGTTTTGTTAAAGATGAATTTAAGATATATTTAGATATTAAAAAAAAAGGATATTATTGTTTATTAACAAGAAACACAAGAAGAGTCATATGTGACACTATAATAGAATAATAATATAATCAACCAAAACTCCATGTATGATTATCCAAAATGAGTTGAATTTTTTATTTTTAATATTTAAACTTTTAATTGAAATTCAGTTCAAAGAATTTGAGCTTGAAGCTACTTTGATGCCAATTATGACATCATTTGTTGTAATTATGTTAGGTGTATAAGGGCTGGAACACATTTGAAATCTAGCAAAGCACGTTGGCGTTTGAATTGGTATTGTCATTTACACTTTTTCTTTTGACAAATATATTGCCATATACATTTGAAAGTTTTTTTTAAAGGATAAACACTTGAAAATTGAAATATGTTAATTCAATGTTTTTTAATCATGTTCGTGGACGAACTCATGAATAAACTTTCAGGCTGGTTAAAAATTTTAGTGAAGTAAATTACACTAAAAATAGTATAATAACTAAATTTACAAAGAAAATAGTCTACTTACCCATTTGTTGAAAATGAGTTAAAATGACATCATTACTAATTATTTTAAGAAATGTCTTTCTATAAGAATTACAAAATGATCATTTGATCACCGATAAGTGTTGTCATTGTAACCCATTTGGGATTGACCTAGTGGTTGGTTTGGGATCTTGGAGTGTGCTTCTCTCAAGATCTCAGGTTCGATCTCTCTGTTGTCATTGTAAAAAAAAAAAATATAATGGTTCATTCTCAGAGTTTTAAGGGAACCAAGATCAGCCAAGCGCTACTACTCAAAGTTGGTCGATCATTACTTAGGCAGGATCTTAGCAGGTTCAACCGATACTTATACAACAAGTACATTATGCTTCTTATAACACCCAACCTTGTATTTTTGCCATGATTAAACCTGGGGTGCACCTAGTGACGAATAAATTTTACAATTAGGTTAACATTCAAGTTAGTCATATACATATGGAAAAGAGGCCACCTATAGCAGTAGGAGAATTAGCATGCCATGTGTCTTGCCTTGTAAAAATACTACATAGGTGAACAACATGTCTTATGCAAAACGATACGCTTGCGACCCAGTAACATGAATACAACATCCAATTGTATATTATCCGATTAAACGATCATTAGTAAATTATTCACATATATTAACTAATCCTACAAGATACATGCCACGACAAGATGTAAATGTAAAAGCCTTAGTAAGTTTAACGACGCATAGTCCAACTGTTGGATATAATGGCGAAAAACCATAGTCCAACATTTAATTGCATTGTCATTTGAAAAGCTATTCAAAAGGTTATTAATGAGGGCAAGTTTAAGCTAGTAAATAAGAGAGTGGTTGAGATGGACATCGATGCCGATTCTTTCCTAGTCACGAAAAAATGGACATGGCATCATTCTCTGAGCCCACAAGTCTAGAACAACTGGGAAAGGGAAGAAAGTAATCAAGCAGGATGGGCAATGTAAATCCATATCAGCCGAATAAGACTCAAGTGTTCGATAGGCTAGCCACCGTTGAGAACCCAATCTCAAAAAACACATTAATAAGTAATTCATCGCCTGAGTTACATGATCTGTTGGACCAATTAGAGACATAAGGGGTTAAGGCTAGAATGTGTGATGTCATATTTCATACCCCAATTTTTTACCTAAGGTCTTATTGTCACACGTCTTGTGACCCGGAATATTCTTTGTCCTTTCAGGGAAAATTTCGGCAGAGAGATTTTTTAAAATACCTCATTTTTTGTTCGTTTTCGAGCCCGCTTTTTTTATATTTTATTATTAGTCTTTTTTATTTTTTTTATTTTTATTTTTATTAGTTTTTATTTATTTTTATTTTTTTTAGGTTATTTTCTTTTTATTTATTACTTAGAATAGTTCCAAAAATAAAATGTCCAAGGTCCAAAAAATTTCAAGTCAAATGTCAACTTTCACATTCCTCTTTCAAAATTCACCATTAAACACCATTCAAATCACCATCAAAATTCATTAAACTGGTTTTCCATTTTCATCAACCTCTTCACCTATAAATATAACTCTCATTTCTCACTTATACTCACACCAAAAGTTCTCTTGAGTTGTCAAAATTTTTTTCTCTCTTCTCCCTCATTTAGCTTGTGTTGACGAACTATTCTTTTCTTCTCCCTCTTTTTCTGTCCCTTCGGAAGAGTCCCTTCGGAATTTTATCCCTTCGGTTGTCCCTTTCTTTTATTTTCTTGCATTTTATTTCTTTTTAGCATTTTTGCATTTCATTTTATTTCTATTTAGCATTTTAATTTTTGTCATTTATTTATTCGCAATTAGAATGTATTTAGGGGCAATGTAACTATAAATGAAAAAAATCATGCATGTATCCTTTTATTTTATTTTATTTTATTTATTCTGCTTTTACGTATTTAAAAAATGCAAAAAAATTATTAGGTTAGAAAAGGGTTTTCGTCGTGATCCAACGTCACTACGGAAATTCCTCGCGCTTTTATTTTCTCGTCACGTTAGTTTTATTTTTTGTTTTAATTGTTAATCAAAAACAACTAAAACATTGCAAATAATCCAAAATCACAAAAAATATTTTCACAATAAACCTTGATTCAAAATCAAGTGATCCCATTTTTACTTTATTTTCTTAATCAAATGCTAATCAATTTAATTTTATTTTGAGTAATTTTCTTTAATATTAAAAAACATAAACCAATTTCTTATTTGCCACTTAGCTTTTTATTTTAACTTTTTCAAAAACTAATAAAAAACACAACAAATCAAACGGTAATTTCTACCACAAACTACGAGATTTTGATCCCTCGCGGGTACGTAGGCAAAGGACTTGTCCTTCCAAATCTGCTAAAATCAATTTTCTTTTTCTTCTTAACTCACCATTTACTTCTATTTTCTTTCTTTTAAACTCAAGTTAGTTATAGCACAAAAAGTAAGTAAAATCAAGAGATTCTCATAGAATACTATGGATATTTAGGGTGCTAACACCTTCCCTAAATATAACTAACCCCCAAACCCTAAATCTTTTAAAATGTGGTAATTTAGAACTTTTTCCCTTTCTTTTGAAAAATTAAAAGTTCAGTCGTGAAATAAAATTAGTGAGTCTATGCTAACCAAATAGCTTAACCTCTGAAAAATGACGCGACACCATTCTCACCGAAGAAGACTGTGGGGATATGTTGTAGGAACTCGATACATCAATGACGTTAGTTGAGGGCCTTTATGATCAATTAGCTAAACTACCAATTCAAAGGAACTCGATACATCAATGACGTCGGTTGAGAACCTTTATGATCATTATAATTTAGTAATCAAGAAGGATGGGCAATGTAAATCCAAATCAGCCAAATAAGAATTAAGTGTTCGATAGGCTAGCCACCATTGAGAACCCAGTCTCAAAAAACACATTAATAAGTAATTCATCGCCTGAGTTACATGATCTGTTGGACCAATCAGAGACATAAGGGGTTAAGGCTAGAATGTGTGATGTCATTCTAACCGAAGAAGACTGCGAGGATATGTTGTTGGAACTCGATACATCAATGACTTTGGTTGAGAACCTTTATGATCAATTAGCCAAACTACCAATTCAAAGGAAGCATCCAACCTTCGAGGCACATGATCCCCTGGGTGGCGTTAACCTTGAAACTGCTGAAGAGCATAGGATAATGAAAGTTCAGTGGATTCCTAACAGAAGAAGACATGAATAAAATGGTAGAATTCATTAAACAATATAATGACAATTTTGCATGGGATTATCATAAAATTCCTGGTTTGGCGTCGGAACTGGTCGAGAACGGAGTCCCTACTAAGGAGAAATATGAGCCATACAAGCAACCTCCACGAAGATTCAACCCTCAATTAACGTCTCGGCTGAAATAGAGAGGTTATTTAAGACATGCTTTGGGATGGCAATTGGACGCAGATCTAGTGGGTACCTGCAAAAAATACCCATAATGGGTTAGGTAAAACCCCGTTTTCATGGGTTTGGGTTTGGGCTCGGGTATTACTCGCAAATTTAAATGGCTATGGACACGGGTAAGGGTACTATATTGTTCAACCTCGCAACCCGCATATACATATTTACATAATATGATAAATAATTTATTTATTTTTATGTATAACTAATTTATTTATTTTTCTACTTAAGTCTAAGCCTAAACCTAAAAACTACTTAATACAATAACTAATCTCTCCTTTTGGTATATAATTTTTCGACGATGTTTTGGATGTTTTTTATTTTGTTAAATACTACAATTCGTACTATTTTATAAGTTGATTTGAAATTTGTTGAACCATAGTTTTATTTCAATTATGATTTTTATTGTCTTTTCATAGTTAAGGTGCGGGTAATGAGCGCGAGTATGAACATTAAGGTTCCTATAGGGTATGAGGAAGAGAACTAAAATTATTACCCATACGAAGGTACGGACTCGAGTACGGATATTTTTTACAAACGCAAGTATAAAGAAAGGCACTGTAGTACCCTACCCATAGGGTACTCATGCATGCATCATATTAGGAGAACTAGATACGTGAGATGGCTATCTAGAATCATTCTTGTAATCAAGAAATACCGACGGGTTAGATCAGGTATAGAAATCTAAATCTAGCCACCTCGAAAGATGAATATGGCTCTAATATGACAGTATTCTCAATTGATCTCCAATTGACAAACTTAATATTTTAAACTATGCTCAACTTACAATTAAGCATAATTGTTTTTTCTTATAACAAGTGGTGTTCTGCAACATCCTCAAGTATGCTGCATCGTATTTTAAGGTATTGTCTGTTTTAGGTCAACACAAGAATTGTGAGCTATCACAATTTCGTTTTTTTTATAAAAGACTTCTCATTAAGTTGAAAAGTGTGAAATTATATGTAAACTATCATTTACCTCAATTCTTGGACAATGTGAGATTTTAAGGTGCACCAGGACAAGAGACATTCACATTTATATACATGGATGACCACCTTCACCGGGTCCATCCTTCCAACCACAATTTTTTTCTAATTGGAGACTTTCGACCCGTTTGGATTGAGCTTATTTTAAGCTTATATAAAACAGCTTATGCAAAAGAATAACCTTTTATTTATTATTCATAAGTTTATAAAGGTAGTTTATGAAAAAACAACTTAAGGATTTATGAATTAATATAAAAGCTTATTTATTTGCATAAACTAATTTTCATAAGCTCAATTCAAATGGGGTTTATGAGAAGTCTAATCTCACTTAAATAATAATAATGTAAATTAGAAACAATCGGATTACACAGAATCGGATTTAGAAAATAGAGACGTAGAGTGTCGTTCTTTGAAAAATCAATTTAGAATACGTACGCAGCGATCATTATAATTTTAGGGTCTTATCTTAATCATCTCCCTTCCCCCGTAGCTTATCACATTTGGCTAATGCACGAAATATTTCACATCAACACATCATGGCCACTAGAATATTAGCTTCTCTCTTTAAAAAAAAAAAAGAATATTAGCTTCTCATTCATTTAAAATTTCCAAATTTCTATGATGATCGTTTTCCATAATTAAATCAAATAATTTACAATTATTTATGTTGCGTTACCGTTTCTAATTAGTTGTACCAAATTTCTATGATAATAACTTGCATGAAACTTTAAAATATATCCAATCAAGACTATGTATGACCATAGTGGAGATAGAGACAGAGAGGTAGTCAGCAATCAAGATAGAGAAGAATAAAACATTAGACTATAGTTATGTGGCAACAGGTGTTAAGATTGAAAACGATATTTTTTTTTTAAATTCAATATTCTGTCACTTGACTAATCTGAGCGGTTCACTACTATCGTCCGCTTGTGAAACCCAGTTTAAAGTTAGAAAACATAGCTCTGTATTGACTAATCATTCAAAAGAATCTTAAAAGAAGCATACTTCAAAGTCTCAAGCTAACGCTATAAAAATTTAATTCATTAAATATTCACATGGTTAATTGCTTTACAGATATATATAACTTATCTTTTCACTGTTACACTGTTCTTTTTTTTTGTTAAAGCAGTCTACTAATTAGAATTTACTTTTTAAAGTGAATAAATGAGGTGTTCAGAGTTCGAACTTCGACCCTTGCATATAACAATGTATTGTTTCCGCCAACTGAGCTATGTTTACGAGGACACCGTTAGATTGTCTTTATCGTTTCATTTTGATACTCCTAATTAATAAGGGAAATTATTTTCCTACACACATTATCCATTTAACATGAGAGAGATAAAAATAGAGAAAGTGATATGATAAATGTAGTAAATATATGATACAATAGAAAGAGAGAAAATGATGCGTTAAATATAGAGCAATTTATATATAATATATGTCTTATTCACCACCAAGTCAACATAGCTATCAAACGCTGCAAATGTATGGCCAATATTAAAGAAATTGAAACATATAATACAAACACTCTTAAATTGCTTGTATAGTTTTTTTTTTCTTGCTGCTGCTTGTGTCGTTTTCAAATATTGCAGGTGATATCTATAAGTTTCAAACCACTAGCTAGTATTTGTCAAGTATGTTCAAACCTTGATTAGTATTCTTATCATATCATATTGTTCATAATTCAATAGAGCCGCCGGACGATAATGGAGTATGTTACAAGCTCCGGCAACTTTCCATTTAAAGTAACTGCCGTCGCTGCAGGGGAAGCACATACTCTCCTTCTCACAGGTAACCAACTTTCTATTTTGGTTATCGTCCTTTTCATAAAAAAAAAAAAAGCTTGTAAAGATAGTTGTATATATTTTTCTTATGCCTTGTTTTCTATCATCTGTTGATTTTTTTAGTCTTATTTTGCTTCATTCACGGTTTTAGTCCTTCCATGTCTAAATCTACGGTTTGGTTCTTCCGATTTTCAAAATGTCAGACACTTTTTCCACCAATGAAAAATGGTTATGCGACAACTGAATTGATGATACGAAATGAAAATTTACCTAGACAGTGTCAAATCATCGATTCAATTGATCAGACATTTTGAAATAATAGGACCAAAATCGTGAATGAAGCAAAATAGAGAGACTAAAACTATATTTAAGTTTTTTTAATGGTAGCTTTACTTATTATTAGAGGTTTACTTGAATTAATGGAATTTGTTTTGTGTGTGTGCGCGCGCGCGCCCGTGTGTGATTATGAGTGTAGGGGATGGGCGTGTGTATTCTTGGGGAAGAGGAACATTAGGAAGACTTGGTTTAGGTTCAGAACAAGACCAACTTTTTCCAGCTCAAGTCAAGTTTGGATCACAAGAATCTGTTAGAATAGTGGGAATTGCTGCTGGTGCATATCATAGTCTAGCTCTTGCAGGTCCCAAACATTTTTCTTTTATATCTCAAAATGAATTCTAACATATTTTACTATAGACAAATTTGAAGGCTATCCTAACAATCTAATTTTTCATACAATTTTTGTGTTAACAGATGATGGATCTGTTTGGTGCTGGGGTTACAATTTATGTATCCTTAACATATGCTTGAAGTTACTATAGGTTGAAGTTGAATTAAATTATAGAAATTACTCATTCTTACTTCCTAAAATTTTTGATCAACTATATACTATTTTGTTTTATACTTCCTTGACTATTGTATGGATGGTCAACTTGGTATCATCAATGAAGAGGATGCTCACAACCCAAAATATACAGATGGATATTATTCGGTTGTTCCTTGCTTATTGAACAAGTTTCTTGAGTTGCATCCCCCAGATTCTTCAACCTTAGTATTAGAAGAAGCAGAAGGGAAAGCACAACTAAAGGTATATATAATACAAATATCTATTTTTGTTATTAAGGATCTGTTTGGATAAAAAAAACTTAATTAAGCCTTTGTAGCACACTTATCACAAATATTTATGTATAACATATTTCTATCACAAAAGATGATATAAACTGTTTTCATAGAAGCTATAAGTTGTTTTCAAAATCTATTTTGGAGAGCTTATGGACATGTCATAAGTTGTTTTGATATGCTCTCCCAAACAGTCTTACAAGTACTTATGCCAGTAGATAAACTCTATAAGGCAATCCAGATAATTTCATATGTTCACTCCTCTCCCCACCAGATAATTTCTATCAAAGCAGGAGGAATGATGTCACTATCTATTGACAATCTTGGTGCCCTATGGATGTGGGGAAACTGTCCACATCAAAGCAAAGAATGTATGTTCTCAATAGTAAGCAATTTCACTCCTACACCAGTTTGGGATTTCCATGGTCACACAGTAGTAAAAGTTGCATGTGGAAATGAACACATTATAGCACTAGTTAGTGTTGGAGAATCATACAATGGTGAAAATGATGATCTCATTTGTTACTCTTGGGGTAACAACAATCATGGTCAATTAGGCTTAGGGGACACGGACGATAGACCGAATCCAGAAATGGTAAAAACATTTGATCAAGATTCTCATTGGTCAATTTATGAAATAGCATGTGGTGCTTTTCACACTGCTTTGTTAACTCATAGAAAAAGGCCTAATGATGATACATTAGAAAGTGTGTGTTGGACATTTGGTCTTGGTGAAAATGGACAACTTGGTCATGGTACAACACAAAGTACATCAATTCCTGAACTTGTTCAAGAATTGCCACAATTTGTAAATCTTGTTTCTGTTGACTGTGGTTTGTTTCATACTTGTGTTGTGTCGTCGGATGGGAATGTTTGGTCGTGGGGAATGGAGAAGGGTCTTGGCTTGTATCCTGATGCGCGAGTTGTTGGTGAATATTCTAGCGATGCTCTTTCTCCGCTTATTGTAAGTAATCCTTATGAGGCCAAGTTTTTAGATCCGGTTCAAGTCGCATGTGGCGCGGCTCATACTATTATTGTTGCTCAAGAGGGATATAAAGTTTGGTCTTTGGGAAGAGGAAGAAGTGGTGTTCTTGGAAATGGTAATGTAGTAGATTGTTACATTCCCACTTTAGTGTTATGGCCTCCGTTGGTGGAAGATTTTCATTTCAAACAAGAGGAACCATCGAGTTTTCGCGAGCAAGATAAGGGAAAAGAAGAAGACTAACAGAAACATATGAGAAATCATCATCAATAGTATAGCACATACAAGTCAATAAGAGACAGGTCAAAGAGATTATAAAGGAATCAATAAACCCTTCATGGGTGGAAATTAGTGTATATGAAAGTAAATAGTACACCAATTATATCAATATTCTATAGCACATAGAAGTCAATAAGCTGATTGTGGCTTAATTGTTTGTTGTATCTAGTTTTTTATCCATATCCATGTGAAATTTACTAGCCTTTATTGAGTTATCTTTGGTGATTGTAATCTATAGAGAAATTGAGTACAAATAATAGTCCACAGAAATTATGTAAGAAAATTCTGGTATTCTATATCATGTTGTTTTCATCCTTCCGTTGCAGAGTAACTTGCTCCTTTTTTTATTAATTAACAAGGCCAAAACAAAATAAGACACTACACGGAAACAAGTTCCACTACTGTCAATATCAATCAACATAGGGAAACTTGTTTATACTAAAGTTAAAATGAAAGGACCAATATTCCCTTTGAAAGCTATGAAACTAACTGAAATATTCCAATCAGTTTTTCTGATCAATAAGACAATGTTTGTTGGCTTACATTGGATCGCCATCACTGATCTATCCAAATCACTCTCAAACTACATAAAAATAACAGTTGCAATCTCCAATCTATCAGAATAACATGATTAACATGATTCTGTATGAATTTTTCTTATAATAATGAGTGGGTAGAACAATTCTTGTTTGTCCATACTTTACTTATCTCCTGGGTAAACTTCGGATTATCACCTGGAGGTTAACATGAAAAAATATATATTCAATCACTTAATATCGTTTTTCTTTTGTTTTTTTTATCATTTGCATGTGTGCTCAAATAAATTTTATTTAAAGTTGTATCGATGCAAAAGTTGCTCCAAATAATGAGTTCTCTATTCTTTATACAACTTTTTTGATGGGGACAACCTAAATTGACTGACCGGGATCAAGTTCAAGTTTTCCTCGATTTTAAAAGACAGAAACGAGACAAATGATGGAGACATTGCCATCCACTACGAATTCATCCCGCTTGTATCAAAATTATATTTTTACCTCTCTTAAATTAGAAACTCTTAAACAAACATATAAATTACACTCATTGGTTAATTTTTATTTTTATTTTTAAGGTGAGCCTTAAAAAATTGTTTCCCCTATTTTTTCTTTTGTTTTAAACAATTAAATTGTTTTTTTGAGAAACAATTAAATTGTTTTAACAAAGTAGTTTTAGATTTGTTACTGTTTCTTTTGAAATAAAAAGTATGAAAACATAGTTCAAGTTCTTGCAAGGATGATGCGAAGATTGAAATGGGTATGGAGATACCCAAACTCCTTCGAGTTTGGGACGAGGAAGGCAAATATTGTCTTTACCTCATTCTATTGTGATCTCCAATTTTTCCTTCAAATACTATTTTTTCCTTTCTATTGTGCATAATTGTATATTTGTTTTGCCAAGTCTAATTATAATTTTTTTGGAAAATGTCACAATAAAATAATAAAATTTTAATTAATATTGTGTATCATTTTAACTCCTTCCCGCGAAAACAAATTTGGGTTAGCCGAGCCAAACCAAGCCGAATATTCGGCATTCGTGAATTTCGTGTCCTTTTTCTCTAAAACCCCCCAAAACCCTAACCCACACTCCCACTCCAAAAATGTCCCCTAACACCGTCGACAACGGAACCCTAATCCCATTCTCCGGCGAAACCAACAACAATTCTCTCGCAATCTACCCTCTCCACCACAATCTCACCCGTCCAATCTCTCGCCTCGCCATCTCCTGGTCCCGCGGCAACTCCCTCCGCGTCTCCCTTTTCGCTGAACCTTCTCAAACCTCCGATGCCGGAGACGGTGCCAAAGTCATTGAAGTTAAGCTCGGTGGTGGAGATCCGGAGATTGATGATGCTGATTGGCGAAGAATTGCTTATGGATCTGTTGCTCCGTTTGCGTTACTTCAGAGTCGCCGGAGTGCGATTTCTTCTATGTCGAAGTCTCCTTCCACGTATCAGTTAGATTGGTAATTGAACTTAGATTATAACTATAATTTTTGAAATTTGATGAGGAAAATTGATTTAATTCTTAGTATGAAGCACGGACACTGAACATGAACACTACACTGACACTGGTAATAATTTGATAAATTGAAGTAAGTTTATTTAACTATGCGTAGTGCCTTCAATCTCAAGTGTCGGTGTTGGGTAAGGTTTCTTCTAAGCATTTCAATTATAATGTGTTGTTAGCTTTGCTTTGTTTACTTGATTAATTTGCTAATCTGATTTTGGTTATTACTTTTATTAAGAATTGAAAATTTAAGTTGTGATATTATCTCTTTGGATTTTTTATTTTTGTTTTATCTCTTTACGTAGTATAAGACTAGACAAGATAAAATTAGAAATTATAATATTAGAGGGAGGGTTGGAGCAGGACATATAGTAGTAAGGATGGTGGAAACTAAGCATAGGTGGTTTAGGCGTGTAGAGCTAAGACTTGTTGATTTTTTAGTAAGGAGAGTAGATCAGATTGAGGGTAGTCAAATCACTAGAGACATATGCAGACCTAGAAAAACTAAGAGAAAGATATAGACATTAATGGTTTGGATAGATATATGATGTATGATAGAACATTATGACGTCATTTGATCCATGTAGCCTACCCCACTTAAGGGGTATAAGGCTTGGTTGTTATATTTTTGGTTGGCATTGACATGTTTTCATGTAAACAAATTGCATATAAAAAATGAAAGTTGATGTTCTGTCCTGATCTCTGGTTTTAATTTTTTTTATTTATCAAAGTATGGGTTTAGCCTAACCTCATTGCAAGGGATACCTCCTGAAATCACTGTGCTTTCTAAGTACTCGATTTTTTGTTTGTTTTTGAATTAACCAATAATAATAAGATTGTGGGTTGCCAATCATGTGCGGTTTCATGTGTGTGCACTTGTTGACAATAGGTTTTTATTTGTTTTACAAATTAGGTGGGAGCATGTCCTTCAATATAGCAAGGAGATAACATCGCTTCTCACAGGGCCAAAGTTGGGCCCTAGTCCTATTATTGAAGACCCAAATGAAATTGTTAAGGTACTATCACAGATTCTAAATTCTCTTGTTGAGTGTGTGGAGTTGCATTAAGACCATCTTTACGGGACTTGTAGTTTGTCGCTTACTTTATAACACTTGTTGTAGAAAAATGAGGAGCCAACATGTTTGAAAGCTGCATGGGAGTTGATGGAAATATTTTATGTGGACAAGCAATCTCAAGCATGGCTACCTGAAAGGCTTGTTGATTGGTTAGCTGTAATAATCTCTTTTTATTTATTTTTCCACAAGTTTTGTAGATGGTTGGATTTTATTTTAAGACTGTTTACATTTGCTTATTGTATATTCATGGTTGCGTTTTATTACAGGATTATGATAGCCTCTTTACCAGTACACAAGAAACAATTCATGGCAAGCTAGTGGATTTTCAGAATGATCTTGTCAACATACAGGTTTGGCCTATGTACATTTGATTGATGATGATGAATACTTATTATCAGGCGTTAAAGAATTGTAAATGTTGGGTATATGAGTTTTAAATTAAGGATTCTTGCAGCATATGTGGCGTGTGGGTTGCAGCATATGGTGGCTAGAATAAAAAGATAATATATATCATATATATGTATACAAAAATATTACCAAGAGAAATCTACAGAATTTAATAAATGAACAAAAAACTAACAACACATGCTAGAGCAGTGGTATCGATGGCAGATTGCGGAAAATAGTTGAATGCCAAAACACCCGCTATGTGAAATAGCAGATAGTGTTGAGGGCAAATACAAGAAGCCGCATAACGGTTGAAATAAGTCAATTATATGTAAAAAAGGCATGCTGCATATACAAATAAAAAAGGGAACAGAGGAAAAATATAATTTACATATAGAAAGCTTTACGTGTAATGGTGAATATAAGAGCACTACTCACTAACTCTTCCCTTTTTTTATTATTACTGTATAAAAACAGGTCATGTTTGGCATACATACAGATTCTCAGGGACGGACTTATTTGTAAGATATTGGGGGCATGTGCCCCCACTTAATTTTTGCATAGGTAGTTTAGTTATCTAATAGAATATGTATTTTCCTACTAAAAGTTAAATATTGTCCCCACTAAATTAGTTTTTTTTTTTGTCCATACAGCTTAACTCAACTGACAATATCGATATTGCTAGGCTGAACATCTTCATTTGACGCATTGTAGTTATGCATGAATTTCATGTGATATTTGTCGCTTTGTCAAATTTTATAAGTATAACAAAAAATAGAAAATATATCATTTCTTAAATAAGTTGTCCCATGCACTATATAAATATACTCATAGATGATCTTGCCCTCACATATCAAAATTTTTGGATCCGTCACTGCAGATTCTTCAGTTTTATCATTTAAAAAATCCCTAAAATCATATTTTTCTACATCAGCAAGCAGAAATCGGAAGAGTGGCCACTATTGCCGTTATAGTGAAATTAGGATAGCGTCAAAGTTTTCGTACCAGATTTCATCAAAATCCTGTATGCTAAATGCTGCCATCGCTGTTAGTCGTCAACACTGTGTTAGAGAGCATCATATTTTTGGAAACAGAATAGTACTGAACATGCATCCAATTCAACGAATTTCGGCGTAAAACATCAATTTTCCAAGATCTATGAATATTGGATGTTCATCTTGAGCAAAATAAGAGAAATGATAAGGATAGATACCTACCTCCAGCAGCTAATTTCAGGGGAGTTTTCCCCTCAAATATTGAACCAAACATAATCAAGAAAATGTAAAAGGAGATGCAAGAAATTGTATGGCTATGTACAGACCATCAAATTATGGATACAAGAAAACAGTAAAATCCTATACTACTTGAAGTGTGTCGCTACAATTGTAAGGCAGGGACAGGATGCCTTGAATCATGAATCCTTAACTTCAACAGAGTGCTATTAGCCTCCTAAAGGCTATATTCCTGGGCTGCACCTGCATGTGCCACTCCCTTAAGCTTGCTTCTAACTTAAATTTTATTTCAAAATTCATCAACATGATGGAGCTGAATTGGATAATTGCCTTTAAAAGCTTACTCCGTAGTCCCTACAATTGTAAATGCGATTTTGGTTTCCATCCCAAATAGTCTATACTCTATACTCTATAATCTGTTGCCCCCATTACCACTGCCATTGTCACAAAACCCAGGCCTTTTATTCTATCCTCAAATTCCTAGAAAGCAGCACATTATAAAATAGAAAATACTTCTAGGAGGAAGTATACAGTTTATGCCCAATGTTTCCTAGGGGAAATCCACTCTACAGTCTACAATTTATTTGCAAACAAAACATGTAATTGTTTCTAAAGTAGTTTATAAATACATATATTTAACACACACACACACAGACACACACACCATTGTTCTTTACATCATCCTTCCTGACAAGTTAGTAATGTTTATAATAATTATGTTTGATCAATTTCTCAAAGGTTGGAGAGGTAAACATAGAAAATTTTGTTCATGCAGGTTATTGAGGATGATCCCAGATATTGGGAGGTGATGTCATCTGCGTTGTCAGTTGGTTGGCTAGATATAGTGGTCAGTAAAGGATCCTGTATTTTTGACATTTTTTTTTTGTTCCATTGTAAATAAAGAATTTCGATTAAGTTGGCTGTCATTTGCAGGTGAAAATGTTGCGGTTGCATGGATCTTACCAATTAGACCAGCTCAGCAACCGTGAGGTATGCATGAAAATTATGAAAGTTTTGTTACATGAACAAAATGAATTCACACAGTATGTCAGTGATGATGTTGTTATAATCAGCAATCTTCATTGTTGTTGTTCATGCTGCTGCTGCTATTATATTTATTTATACTTTTCTCTGGTCTCAATTTCTGTCCTCTTTCGGTGGTTCAGTTAGAAAATGGATTAGTGGAGGCAGTTGCTGTTCTTATTTCCAAAATGCCTCGATTACGTCCTGAATCTGCTGCTGGAAATTTGGGAGAATGCTTTAAATCCAAGCCTGACTTTATCAAAGTATATCCAAATTCCGCAATACTTTAAGATTCATTAGTAGTACATTTGCTTTTCAGCACATTTACTCCGCAGTTATAAGATGTTATGTATTCTATTTTATAGGCCTGGGAAAAATGGAGGTCACAAATTACTAAACTGGACTGCAGTCCATTTTGGATTCAGTGTGATAATCAACAAACTCGTGAGGGCTTAAGAAACTTGCTACAAGTTATGCTGGGTAACACTGAGAGTCTCTGTACAGTTTCATGTTACTGGATTGAGTTGTATATTTCTCATTTTCTATACATCAGGCCATTTATGATCGTAAGTTTAATCCACTTATGCAATTAACTTTTATAAAATGATTTTTGCATATGTTGTTTTTAAATAATCTTCATATATCTTTGTTTATTAATTGAATCTCTAAATAATTTCGGTGCCCCCTTTTCTATGCAGGGAGTAGAAAGCATGTATAATTTGGCCCAGAAGTGCATCCAATTGAAACCACCTACTGGTACCCATAGGTTGACTGGACTTTTAATTGGAATTCTTGGAGAAAATACGGAGGTAAAAGTGAAACTTTATTATTCATGCTCCATTGTTTTTTCCTTTCAATGAATTTTTCCTTTCCCGTTTTAATGTTGATTGACCATGATCATGTTGAAATGTCTTAGGTTGTTTTAGCAGAAATTTCCAAAGAATTCGGTCCTTGGTGAGCTGTTTTTCTTTTATTAATTTTATTTATTTATTACTATATGCATGTTTGTATTAGATTATTTTTCTCTCAAGAAGCTCACAATGAAAATGTTCAAAATTTAGATTTTGACTTAAAATTATATATTTGACTAAAATAATCAGTACAGATCATCTGAGTAACTCCCTTCATTAATTTTGTTTAATAAAATGTGACTTTTGTATGTGTCATCTTGTGTCAATAAAATAGGATGGTTGCACACGCCTTGGAATTGTTAACTGCAGGGAGTGAGCAAGCAGAGATTCTTCTATATGATGAGCGTTATAACTTGGGGGGAATCAGTATGGTGGAACTTCATCGCCTTGCATATGCTCAAGTTCTATCATCACATGCATTGACCTGGCAAGTAAGTGCAAGTTACTCAAGCCAAAAATATCCTGCTTATTTGATCTTGAATTGGTAAATTATCTTAGATGAACTGTATTCATTCTTGATGAACGTTGAAATTTACTGAAGAGCAATGATGAAACTGATATGACTATGAAATTCCAGGCCAAATGAAGTTTTTTTTTCTTCTTTTTATTTTTTTATTGAAGAATGTAGTTGTTGTATCAACTATGTGCATGACAGCAATATTTTGTAGAAGTAATCTAATTTGGTGCTCATGTCGTTTTATGTTTGCATATCTGCAGATAGCTCCAATTTATTTAACATCGTGCATGAAGCAAGGAATGGGCTTGCTAGAGAATTTATTGTACAGGCAATCTGTTCAACACAACATGTTGCTTAAGGTAACTGTTTTTATTTTCAATTAAAAAATCACATCCATATGATCCTTAGTACTCTTTTAATATGCTTGTGAGTGACAGACAAATCATTCCTACTCATGCAGAACATCGAGATATGCCGCTTATATGAGCTTGATCATATCAGTTCAAATATCATGAAGGTAACTTACATTCTTGATTAGGTTAACTATTGCAAATACTATGGGTAGAAAGCTTGGAGATTAAAATCTTCACCATCTTTTAATAATGTAGTTCCATAGAATTGAATATGCTTGTTTAATATATAGGTTGCTGGAGTCTATCACTGGAAGCATGGTCGTAAAGGTGCTGGAGTATTTTGGCTTCAACAATCCCAAGACACAAACTGTCTTGACAGGATTGCACAACAGTTATTTGATTCAGTTGGAAAGTCAATCTCGGACGAAAGCTTCAAAGTACTCCTCATACTGCTACAATAAAAACTTGTGCAGAAGTTTTATTATTTATTAGTTCATATGTGGATATGATTTTTTTTTAAATAATGATTTCAATCTCTCACTTCGACAATCCATATGTTTTACAGCAATGGGAAGGCTTAATTGAATTATTGGGATCTGAATCTAAGCCTGCTGGAGGTCTTGAGTTTTTACACAAGTATGAACATCCTTTGCTGTCACTTTTATCTTATTTTCACACCTTCATCTATTTACTTATAATTTTCTTAGTTCTAACAATTGTCTTTTATTGCATTCAGGTATAGAGATTTCAAAAAATCCCTTCAGATGGTATATAGTGGAAAATCGACTGATGCTGCTAGACAAGCTGTAGGCTCCCTCATACTGGTATTAATTTATATGTGCAAATTTCTACGATTATTTTGTCCCCAATAAAACAGTAAGCTGATTGTACAAAATAGTCATGTTATTTACTAGTATTTCTTCTATGCTGAATTCAACTAAATAATATATCATGCACAAAACAAGTACAACCAAAGACACTAGAGGCATAACAGGGATTGTCCAAAACAGAAGATGGCATTCAGTTTATTAAATATAAATCGATCAAGATGAACAACATAATCCTAAAACTTCAAAGGTGCATTGGCATTCAGTAAGAGAATATGAGCAATGCCAACAATATGTCTTTTTCCTTTTGGCTATACAATTTTGTTGGAGTGTAGGGGGACAACTAGATTGATGTATAATGGCGTGAATAGTCATGAACAAATTGAAACAGTCAAAAAATACTCGAGCTCTGTTACTGTGCAAGATGCGTGTTGTTTTTCCAAATTTAGTTGTAATTACTGAGCAAAACTTTGGGAAGATATTGAATAGCTTGTAATGTTTTATTGAAAATATAAGCGCATTGTAAGAAATCGTCAGTAAAGGTAACATGTTGCTTATAAGTTGTACCCTAAGATAGAAATAACATGATTATGTCTTCAAATATTAGAACGAATGGTTTTAAAAAGAGACATATTGATTATTAATATGGCTGGGAAAATAGAGTTTAACATGTTTCCATTGCTGGTCTGACTGACTTTCTGAAGACTCCATCTGTGAGAGATGAGGTATTATTTTATTCAATATATGTAATCTCGGATGATCATGATCGTGATGTAGTAGTAGAGCAGGGGTCTTGGGTTGCATTACATATACGATGTCTTGACTACACACTAAGGAATGAGATTTACAAGACCGGGTGGAAGTAAATTGCTGAAGGTAGTAGAGGTCATATGATTTAGTTACGGCTCCGAGGTGTCAGAAGTAAAGGTTATGGCACACTTTAAGTGCGAGACAGTTTTCTTACAGAAATTAGTTTATAGGGGCAACAGTTACCAATTGAACAAAATTAAATGGTAGTGAGAAAAGTGGTGAAGCTTGACACTTGGGGTTCATATGAAAGTTAAAGAGTTGACCGTTTAGTCGGAAAAACAACAAAAATTAGAGAGAAAACAAAAGTACCCTTTTATAAAAAATAAAAAATTAAAGAGAGAAAACACATAAAAAAAGTATTACATTTCAAATATCATGGATATTTGAAATGAAAAATAAAAGTACCCTTGAAAAGATATCTCTTTTCATGAAAAAAAGTATTGCATATAAAGAAGATATCTCTTCCTCTTTTTATGTGTTTTCTCTCTCTAATTTTTTATTTTTCATCAAGGGTACTTTTGTTTTCTCTCTCTCAAATATCATGGATTATGAATGCTATGCAGCAATAATATTCTATTGTTTCCCGCATATATTTCTTTATACCTTCATCTCTAATGTTGTACTCCATTAATGCAGACCTAGAAATAGAAGAATTCCATTAATGAAGTTCTAGTTTTTTCCTGTATTTCGATTCAGTTGTTAGTCAGCTTTCTATTTTGAAAGTAATACTTTTTTTTTTTTTTTTCACTCTGCAGCTTATGAAAAATCCATCAACCCCTCGGCGCTTTTGGCTGCCCCTTCTGTTTGACTCGGTGAGTATTTTTTATTTTATTTCTGTGTATCTTTTCTTCTATAATGTTCAGTATAATCATATGCGCATGTTTTAACGGGACCATCTTAATATCTCTTTCATAGTTGTTTCTGTTTGTATGCATCGAGTGGAGCCAATTAAAAATATTCCCATATTACTTTTCCTTTTAAGAATGCCACTGTAGCTTCCCAATATTATTTCTTCATTTCTTGAGTCGTCTGATGGATGCATTTGTTATTTGCATATAAAATTGTTCTGTTTCTGGTATTTTGTGATGAGCAATAGTTTCTAATGCAGTGGTTTATCATGGGTTAAAATGATAATACGATTGCATTCGCCATTTGCGTATAAATTGTTCTGTCTCTGGTATTTTGGGGTTGAGTAATAGTTTCTTATGCAGTGGTTTATCAAGGGTTAATTTACTATTAATTAAATTTAAGACTGTACAGTAAATAAAATTTTATTTTTAATTTTATTTTTTAAAAAAATTTGGAGGGAGAAATTATTATTAATTAAAGTGACATTAGTGAACATTTTACAATAATCCCCGAGGGGTTCTGAACTTTGTCCCTTGAGGTTACAAGGCTTTGCTTTTCGACCACTGAACTAGCACGGTAGCACCTCATCGACCAAAAACAATTAGATAGATTTCCTTACACTCACCAAAACAGTGATGATTCACAGCATATTAGTTTCACAAATTCAAAAGTCCCAAATCATCTTAAGTCTGTATTTTAATGGCAAACACACTTTTAGACTTGGTAATTCAAGCGTCATTGTAATTAATAACTCTTATTTATTTTAAGAGTTATCACATCAACGGGAAGCCCAAGTTCCAACAGGTGTCTGTATGCAGAGACAAGCTATGTTGCATGACTAAAATGGTTGACAAAGGCATAGTAAGAGGAAGAGGCTAGGCTTGCATCTAAGTTGAAGATATTCCTTACGTTATGGAAAACATGTGAGTATCTTCATTCAATGTTGATTCTTCTGGTAAACAGTTGAAACCGTTGATCCAACTACAATGGCAATTTTATTAGGGAATCCATGCGACGGTCTTAAGTGTGTTGGTCTCATTCACTGTAAGAGTGGTGGAGATATTCTCTATCTCTACCACATCCACCACCAATACGGTATTGGCAATACCAGCTCTTCTCTGAGACCTTGTCTTCCACTCCAACCAAATTAGAAGCTAGGCATATAAACTTTTCTTCAGTTTCAGCCTATGGAATATCTGTGGCAGAAGAACTCCCAAAATTATCTTCAAAGTTAGGGCAGAACAGGAACTTGATGAAGGGGCAAAGAAACTGTGGTCAACCAGAGACTTACAATGCTAGTGAATCAGGCAAGGGTGAAAGTAAGGTCTTACAATGCTGGCAAGTTGGTACTTGGCCTTCACTCACCCTACATAAACTGCACAAATGGGATTGCATGGATTATTGTGACTCAGATACAGTTGGAACAGATCTTTTGATGCTGGCAGAATTAACAACTTCAAACAATGAATTTGAGGTTTTTTTTTTCCATGCTAGACCAGAACCTTGTGCTTTGATACCAACTTGAAACACCAGAATGATATGATATGTATATATATTTTTTTCACTGATTAAGCTAAGGAGTGGTATGTTCTTACATATACTAAATGGACACTATCACAGAATCCATGAAACTAAACTCAGTTTTGAAAGGGATAACAGTCGTGAAAATCTACTCCTACTGGAAACTAACATATCAAACAATATAAGGAAAGTAAGAAACAATGATGAACATATCAATTACAATTGATGCATATTTTCTTAATATGTTTGTTTGCCTCTCATATCATTGTAGATCCTGTTATGATTTTTATTTTTTGCAATGTTATGTGTGACTAGCAACCAATGTATTTTGCACATTTAATACAAGCTGGTTTTTATAATAAAATATTACATCATTTCCATTTTGTTTTCTTTGGGAACAGTTGAAGTTGCTAAATTGGAAAGATAGTCCTCTTCTCAGTGTATCTGAGACAAATCTTCTATTAAACAAACTTCAAGAGTTATCTTTGGCAAGGCAGCGACCACACTTCACTGAGCCTAACTTACCCCCTCAAGCACTGAGTTCTATTAGGCTGGCTCTAGCTACAAATCTTGGCCGTGCTATACTTGATGAATAGAATAGGCTCACCAAATATATATCTTACGAGAGATGGATGAATATCAATGTCATTCAACAGCCTGTGTTGGCTTTCAGAAGGCAGGTGGAAGAGACTGGTCGTAAATTGCTATGCCCTTTATCATCTATTGTAAAAAATGTATGACATTGGACGGTTTTGGTTGTGCTTACTTGTATTTCTATTTATCTTCCGAGGAATGGCAATCATGTATCTGTTAGGTTTAAACCGACACCAACGTTGTATCTTCATTTTAAGAGTTAAAACCTTAGTATAGCAGAGTTCAAATCATTTTTACCATTCCTTAATTTTCTTCAAAAAAAATTGCGCTTACTCGGATCAATTTTGACAAATTAAAATTAATATTTTACTACAAATCAAGTATAAATAAACTGTCTTATTTTAAAAATAAAAAAAAAACAAAAAAAGTATAAATAAACCGTAAATTAATATGAAAAGTTTAGAACGACTTATAATTTATAGTCCTGTTGCCATTGTAAGTTAGCAAGTTAAATTAAACAATTACAATTATTAGTAAAACATGAATGTATTTTTTTTTTTATCAGCATTATCGATTTCTTGTAATTTTGCTGGTCTATGTCAGCACATAATATTGGATATTATATACACATCACAAACATTCAAATTGTATTTTTCATATAGCCACTGCTGAAATTTTTTTGGGGAGCATGTGGGGATGATATCTCCTATGCTAACATTTTATGTTTTTATGGTTTTGTGTGAGGATGATATCTCTTTTACAAACGATTATTTATGTTTTTATGGTTTTGGTTGGTAATCGTAATTTTTGGACACTTATAATAACCAGTTGTGGTTTTTGTTGGTAATTGTAATTTTTGGAGTAAACAGTTGTACAAAGTAGTTCTTTTATCATCATCAGTAGCACACGGTTAAATTCTCGAATTTAATTCATTTTGTCTATATGAGCATAGATCAGTTTAAAGGTCGGGGTTCGAGTCCTAGATTCTCCACTTAATCATCTTAATGTGTGAATTTTTAACTAGTAAACTACTTGATAAAAAAGAATGTTTGTTGATGCAGGGGACTTGTTTTGACTTTATTTCATTTGTCAAATACGATTAATTAATTTCTTATTTTAGAGTAAGCATAATTAATTTGCATGTAATTAAATTTGTAATGTCTTAGTTCAGGAAGCACTGATGTGATGTGAACTTTAAGGGTGTAGTAAAACAACAAATTTTGAATTTAAAAGTTATGAGTTTGAGTTCCGTTAGTATCTTTGATGAAATCACAAGAAAATATGGAGAAAAAACCAAATGTACGTGAAAAATTGAAAATCACTTATTTAATTAAAAAAAATTATTCAAAGTGTGATTCTCGATCAAAATTGATCTTTAACCACTCCTTCCGACAAATCAAGAAGGTGAAAAAATAATGGTGTTCACTGGATTAAGAGACGATTTGGAAACAAAACAACACTTTTGGAAGTTATGATTCGGTGATGTCGTAAGAAATGAAAAAAACATTGCTTATATTTTGTGGAGGACGTAACGCCATGTAGACATACCTCCATTATAAGATATACCCCATACCCTGAGTACTTGTTTTACCCTCTGAGCAGCCCTTAGAAGCACATTCAATTTCAATGTCATAACATCATTATAATAATTTTATTGTGATGTGTTTAAGTGTGGATTAAAGTTTTATATTGGATAAAAGAATTGATGTTTAGCAACACATAAATTAGAGAACTCATACATTCGATGCCTTGATATTTTGGGTGAAGATATGATATCAAATTTGATATTATCAATCTCACTTATGTGATTGTACTTAACTCAATATAATGATCCAACTCAATGAGGTTCTCCCTCACGTCTCTACAATGATATTAGAGCTCAGTTTGACTTGGTATTGGAGCAAAGAGATCCATGTTGTTGGATCAAGGACGTGGAAAGTCTCAAACTTCACACTTGAGGAAGAGATGATTGATATGTCAAATGTTTGTTAAAGTTCCATATTGGGCGAAAAAGTTGAGATTGAACAACCTATAAGTAAGAGGACCCATAAACTGAATGTCTTAAGTTTTAGATGAAGATATGATTTTCAATTTTACTTGTATAGTTGCTCTTAGAACAATGTGAAAATACAACCTAATGAGATACCCCTCATGGCCCAACAAATCCATATAAACTATGCTTAACAATGATATACTTATATGACAAACGTTGTCACAAATAAATAGAAGTTAAGAGCCGTCCATTGTCTTATAGATGAGATAATGATTTAATCAGTATTAACTAAACAAAAACAATAAATGAAAATTAAACAAAAAAAATGAAAATAATATGAGTTGAGTTTTGATTTACTATTATTTATTTTTTAAGAAACTAAGAATAATTGAGATCATTGTCTTATTTGTAAGAACGAGTAATATCATAAATTTCTACTTAAAGGAAGTGACACTCTGTGAGAACATGTAGTTTTTAAATCATTTTTACTTTGAAGTTACTTGTTTATCAAAAAAGCTGAAATACAATGCGGTTTTCTTGCTCAGCAAATATAGTTCCTTCACTTATTTACTTTCTTGTTCTACAAGTTTTGTAGGCCACAAAATTGTATGTTGAAGTGCAAGACAAGCAAAATGATGCATATATATATAGAAGGCGCCCGTTTTTAGTTCTAACGTGATTTGGGAGTGAGGCAAACAAAGGTTTATCAAAGGAGGAAATTCTTAGGAAATAAAAGGCTAAGATTTAAGTGTTTTTTGTGGTAGAATTGTGTTAGGAAACATTCTAAACACCTTGGCCAGGACGGATTTACTTAGTTACTTTTTATATTATATTTGTTAAGTATTTGATATTTTAATTATTATCCCCTCTTAAAATAATAGACTGCCCCCACTAAATGGAAGTTTATACATAAAAAGAGCTTCTCTCATATGAATTTTACATGATCAAATGTGAAAATACATTTGAGATGAAATTTTGAACGATTTTTCTCACATACATAGAGATATTTTTGAAAGCGTTGAAAAGAAAAAAATTACAATATTTTGTAAATATAAAGACACATAAAGAACAGTTTTAATTTGTAGATATTTCGGTCTTTAGTTTTTCTAATACATAATAGTATAGTGTTTATAACTTTTAGGGAGAGTTTGTCGTCCATTTGAGTCTCACAAAACTTGAGAGATTTGTTTTCGCAGTTGCGCACAAAGGATATCTAGTTTAAATAAAAAATAGTATTTATAATCTCAAATATTTTTCTCAATGATAATGATGTAAATTTCGCTTTTTGAGGGGAATGTTATTATTTTATCACTTATAGATCACTAATAATTTTGTATAAATACTTATTATATAAAATCTTGTCCCCATAAATCAAAATTTCTAAATTCGTCACTGCAACTTGCTGAATGAAATCATTGAGTTCCTTATTCAAGGGAAGATGTTGGGAAATGATAGAAATTAGAGTTTATTGTTAAAGGAAATGCTAACAAGTGCTCTAAGGGCACTATTTAAGGATTTTATATAGTAAGTTTTAATGGAAAATTGTACATTCAATGCATCAAAAATTGAAATATTAAGTTTTTTTTAATGAATAGTTTCTTAATTTAAAATCCTTAAAAAGTGTACTCTTATAAAGCACTCGTTAACAAGACCTTTGTTAAAGGTTAATTTCCGGTAACTCTTGTATATCTTTGTAAAAAGCTCACTTGTAGTTTATTGAAGAGCTGCCTTCTCTTGTATTTTATTTTTGTTGTTTGTGGTTTATTTGGTCACTTTGATTATTGATTGCTACCAATCTTGCTCCACACATCCTAGTATTGATGTGAATTTTAATTAAATCCACAACAAATTGAACATTAGCAAGCAACATTGTGTTAGAAAAGTTTAAAACATGACTCGTTCAGAAATTTAATTAACATTCGATTCTTGTCTTCAACTATTTGGAGGCAGTCCAAACCCTGCTAAAAACTCATTAATAATTTCCTCTCTGTTACCAATTATAAACAAATTTAACTTTATTTATCATACTCCCTCCGTCTATATATCTAAGCATCCATTTGACTTTATTTTTGTCCATAAATGTAAACCCTTTTTCAAATTACTAGATGCATTTATTATTATTTTTTTAAACATACCCCTAATTAATACTACTAACTTGTCTTAAAATATGAATAGTCAAATTTAATACACATACAAACAAAGGACAACTTGGTAATATTTACACACAAAACAGACACATTAATTACACTAACAACTTTTTTAAAAAAATATGAAAAAAAGTAATGAGGACTTACATATAGGGACGGAAGGAGTATTTATTTATAATGGCAATGAAGTATGTATAAAAGTTTAAAATGACACACTTAATAAGAGACTTTGGGAGAAGATAAATTGCTGAAATCTAGGAACCTTTGAAACTTTTGAACATTTATCGGTTTGACTCAGTTATTTGTCTGCATATCCGACAATAAGGCAAACACCATCCATGTCCTGAGCTGATAATTTAATTACCACAACTGACACACATAAGAACACAAAGATTTGTATATGGCAGCATTACTGATACCGTTTTTTTGGTTTTGTAGAAGTACTATTCAAGATTTGATTGACTCAATTTTCCAGCAATTCTAATTTGACACTTTATAACTATTTTCACCCCCAACATTTTACATATTAGGAACTAGCTACCTAGCTGCCACTTTAGTTTTAACCACACTTGGTAAGAAAGAAGTGCAAAATCTATTCATTTTCGTTTTCATACGATATGAGTTATTATAGAATTAGGCATAGCTAGCTAGCATTACTTTTTTTGTTGCGGTTGATATAAGCATAGCTAGGGTTACTATTTTTTTAACAAATGTTTATAGGATTATTATTACTATAGACACAACTAGCATTTCTGTTTTCACCTTCATTATGTGTAACTGTAAGTGGTCTTGATGGGAGTATTAGCCACTCTAGGACTCTACTTGTATGATATTTTTTTTTAATAACAAATTTTATTCTCGACGAGAAAACGTAAGGAGTATTAAACTCGCGGTAAAAAGGGAAAAATACAATAAAGGTGTCGCATATATACGGGACACCTAAGCACCCCTCAAAAACCGCCCCAAAGGACAGAATCCGGTCTTAAGGCCGACAAATACATGCGAGAAAACCGCACGCATATCCTAGCAGAGGCACGAACCAAAAGAGCAGCAGCAGCTAAACAACTCCAAACCCGGGACAGCAGCAAAAACAAATTCAGCCCAGCTGCTAATACTGTCACGGTCGGAGCTTCCCCACACCTTTAATATAAACATGTTTTGTTAACTTGTGCCCTAAATATACGTGTTAAGGTTCCCAAAAATAGAAGTTTTGTATTGAAAATTCAATATTTTAACTTTTAAAAGTTGATGCATAATTTTTAAAATGAATATTTTTATGTTGAACACCTTAATATGTGTCTTTGGGGCACATGTTAACATTTGTCATATATATTTTTTAAAAGAAAAATGTTTCTTACCACCAAATGAAAATTAACGAATTATTACCTCCAATCACATTTATAAGCAATTATTCATTTTAGAAATTTATTAAATAACTGATGTATCAAGACTACATTATAGTCTAGATATATCATTTTTCAATAAATCTATAAAAAAAAAAAACAATATTTGTTTATAAATATGACCGAAGAAAATATTGTTAAATACTTCAACCCAAGTATTATTTTTGGTCAAGTAACACAGTGTTAGATTCACACACATTATAAACAGATCAGTGTTAAATATGAGGTTCGAACCTCGGTCCTACACATAATGTCTTGATAGCTACCAATTGAGCTACATTTACAGGACACTTCGACCCAAATTTATACGACCAATACGGTAATTTTTTTGTCAAATCCACAACTTTCCATTTCCCACTATGCTTTCATGGATTTCATGAAAGGGTGATGTCTTACTAAATAGCAATGTTCTTTATTTAATTTCTGTACTATGCCCAATATACACACCTCCATTCATTTTCTTAACTAACATCTCCATAACCTACTCTCTTCTTCGCGACAACCAAGTACTATTCTTTGGTGGCTTCGGTACCATTTCTTTTGCATAATAAATCTCTTCTCCAAAAGATACATTTAAAATGTGTCATATTTTGTGAATGTCAATGCATGCACATGTGCACATTCTTTTGAAAGACACATCTCGATAATGTGTGATTTAGAAAACACTATTAGATTGAACATTGGATAACACCACACATTATTTATTTGAGTGTGTCATTCAAAGAACATTGGATAATGCATAATTAAAAATATTAAAAGTCAAATATTTGTTGGGTATATACCTATAACATTGGATAATACATATGTATGTTGCATCCGATGTAGGTACTAGAGGGGTGGCCATTTTCGGGTCAAACGAATCAACCCGTCCAAACCGAATGCTTAAAAAAGTTATTTTTGGGTCTGTACCTATAACACTAGGTTGGTTTGGATCTGAACCCGAACCGAACCGACCCTATGCTCAACCCTTCTAATTATGTTCACTAGTACAGTACTCTAACCTAACCATACCATGCATAGACCTCTAATTTGATTCGACAGTTTTAAGTCTTACCCAATTTACACATAACAAAGTGTATATTCACCTACCTTGACGTCATATATACAATTGATTGACATCATTTCAAAATAGTATATAAAGCCACAGAAAGAGATATTAGTGACAGTCAATCATTTGAGATTGAGTACCATTCATTGTTTTTGGTCGGTTAAGCATGTAGCAAATATGTCAGCATGCAATAGTCTCTTCTTTTACCCCAAGAAAACTCAATGCCCCTTGTGTTGTGTGTCAAATTTTTATTCAAAAAGCCAAAACTAAGTGAAATTGTGAAATTGCTTTTGAACCAAAGAAGTTTCACTTTTCAATTATTGTGATAAGATTGATTCATGTGTTTGTCCTCACATGCATATATGGAATTCACAATGAATTATTGGAGCTTAATTAAGCTAATTATATTAGTAATACACATGCAATATAGTACTGTTCCAATACCATTGTTTATCATTTTCTTTCTTTAATCTTTCTATACGTACCCTTGCACTTTGCTATGATAATGAAAGCAATGAGCATAAAATCGTATAAGCAAATAATACCAAGTAAAGGTGACATTAACTTTTAATTGTGGGGTGGGGAAGTGGGAGATTAATTCATTCAACTTAATTAATAACGTTAAAGGACCAGACAAGAACTTAGATATGAAAATTATTGAATTGACAAGTCGTGGGTGATGATGGAGATAGTACTAAAGTTTACCCAACCAAAGTCTTAAGTTAATTACTTTATCTGTCTCAAAATAATTGAGTCATTCAATCATTTTATTTATATTAAGAAAAATGGTCTTGTTAACGAGTGTCCTAAGGACATTATATAATAATTCTTAATTAAAAAAATGTTTATTGAAAAAGTCAAATAGTTCAATTTACAATGTATTGAATTCGTTATTTTCTATAAAAATTTACTACTATTTAAGGTTATTAAAGAGTTTCCTTAGGGTACTCGTGAACATTTATCTAAGATTTCTTCAAAAAATATTTTCCTAAGAAAAATGTACGAGTGAAAGATAGAGAAAAATAGTTTTAAGTATCTATGTTAAGTATTGGTTTATTTACAATTATCATAAACGTAAGTGATAAAATTAATATTAATTAGAGTATATAATTAGAAAAATGAAAAATCTAATTAATATTCATTAAAAGGTGAACTGGATCATTTAGTTAGGAAGGAGGGAATAATTTATATTCATGAAGTCTAAGAGGGACAAGGATTCCTGTTGTCAAAGTTCTATCAGCCATCGGATCTGTTTTCCATCCATTCTTCACCTTCTATAGTTTTGTCCTAATTAAAATATATTAAAAAATAATATGTATTCATTTAAGAGTTCGATTTAGAGATTGAAAATGCTAAATATGTATTTAAATTACTCTCTTATTTGAAAAATACATGTTCTCGTGAGCTTAGCTCATTTAATAAGAATAATGTATAATATATGCAAGGTCTGGGGTTCAAACTTTGGCCACCAAAAAATAAAAAATACACATTTAATTATTTCTTCTTCTATCTTTTTGTAATTATTTCTTCTTCTATCTTTTTACCTTTTCTATCTTTGTGTCAAATCTTGTAGCCACACAAGCCTGTTGTTGTGCAGTTTGGCTTATGCCCTCTTAAGATTGAAACGTCTTCTAGAGTGTTGTATGCAAAATTACATGGATTAGGGTTTTACACTTTTTTGGAATGGAGATTTTGTCGTAATTAGTTTAAAAATGGATGAAGAGTACTTATTAACTGATAATGTGACAATATATTATATGTTTTGAATGTGCAAACAAATCCATTCTAGTATACTCTTATGCATACAACTATATTAGATTAATTATAATATTAACACATTGATAATTTTTTACAAGTGTATGTATATAATGAAATCATACTATTTTTTTTTTAAATACACATATTAATATTGATAATACCACTTTATTGTGTCAATCTTCACAAATATCTATATGGTAAAATTCATTTTTATTTTTATTTTTTAGCAAATGGTGAAATGAGATCGAATATACAAATAAAAAATGATTTCACTAACAATACATACTAATTAAGTGACAAAAACATATTAATTCCCGTAAAAAATATATTAATTAAATCCTAAAGTATATGATGTAGAAGGGTTTCCTTAGTATTATTATTTTAACCCAATTTTAATAATTTCTGTTTTAGATTTTCAACCCATTAGGGTTTACTTAGTATTTAATACTTCAGTTGTAGTTAGAGAGACGATTTGTTTTCATTCAATAATATTTTAGAAAATTTTCCTAATTTTAGATGAATTCCAAAACCCTATTTTCACATATATGTCACTTGCAAAGTTGTTCTTTTCTCTCTCTAGATTTAGCGTTTGCTAGCTTTCGCTTCCAACTGCGTCAGCGTCAGTATATCAATATCTTTTTAAAAAATCCTAAAGTATATAAATATTAAAAATAACAATATACTTTTTGAGACTTCCAGTTTGCGTATATAAAAGCCAACTTTCCTGAAAGATACCCTAGTGGTCGGCAATGGCTTTCCCTTAGAAAAATGATTCATTAAAATAAAAATATAATATGTACATAGATATTTTAGGATAGATATTAAGATTAGGGTAATGATGTTTTTTTAAAGGGCAAAATATTATATATGTATTAATAAGCAACTAGCCAAGGTAATGATGTTAGCCACCCTGATCGAGCAACCAAAACTGTAATAAGTCAAGCTATTTAAGAAAAATGAGACAAAGTTCTTTCCCAATTGACATTTAGTATGATTAATATGATTAATTAACTAATACAAAAAATATATATGATTTGGTGTTTGAAATGTATCCAGAGTGTTGCAAGTTTGTCCACTAATAGGAAATATGTCGTTCAGATATTCCTGTTTACCTTTATAATATTAATTAATTGGCAAGTTCTTAGCTATATTTCTTGTCAAAAGAAAAAAAAGTCTAGCTATATTTTATCTTTTTTAACAAGTTAAATTTATAGAATAAAATAGTCTTATGCAAGATTCGGATTGAATCTCGTATCGTATATATATTTAATTAATCATTTTGCTAAGAAGGGAAAGCCAATGCCGACCTCCAGTATCTTTCAAGCAACTTGGCTTTTAAATATACCTAAATTAGACAAGTAGATGTAGCCTCTTTTTTTATTTTACAAAAGGTTTTTCTAGGTTATATATAATTTTAGCGATGTAATGTTATACCAATACTGTATTGTTCAATATTGTTTAACTCTATAAATTTTACAATTTTGATCATTGAAATGTAAGTTTATATCATTTAAATTATTATCAATAGAATTTTTTACATAAATATTTTTTTTAAAGCCAAAGGATAATTATATAAAAAAGAAAACAAAGACATACAAAGACTGGCGGACATATGACCTGACCCAGGTACAATTCATATGAGAATACGCTGTGATAAAGCAAAACCACCCTAATCAATCCTAACAAACAAACACTCGTCTCAAGCGCAACCTAGCTCACCCGCGTACGAGCATGAAACCAAATTACAAAAAAAATGAAAAGAGTGGCATCTATGAGAGAAAATAGCGTTCACACTGGCGAATTAATCGGTCGCTAACACGGAATCCGGATCCACGTACCAAACTCCTTGAACAAAGCAGCAAGTTTAAAGCTCTTTCGAGCATAACAGTACAACATGACTAAAACGAACCAGCACCGGAAGGGAGGCACACCTGACGTCTTGAGACCTGCCGATCTCAACAGATCTGGAACATCAGAGAATCAAAGAGCACATGAACCTACCACAACCAATCTTGTCAGAACCACATATTGAACCAGATTAATGGGTCAACATGCTAACCAAACCCTGTCGGGTTAAAAGAACCAACATACCCTTCCGGGTTTACGAAACCAACTACAAGTTAGGACCCAACACCACTCCAATCTCTAAACGAAAAATGAAAGTAAAGAGCAACCGTCGGCAACGAAACAAATGCGATTGTAAAACTAAAACACAAACCTTCCAAAACGGTGGAGGCGAGCTGCGAGCACAACCCACCATCACAGATCAGGAACTGAAGCCGACATAAAAAAACCCAAACAGAGTGCCTGCCACAAAAAACCGGCAACCCACTAACACCACCATCGACCCACCAAGACGAAACATAAAACTGAAACTACCAGAGCGACGACAGCGAGCAGCTCCGGTGAAGCAAAACGAGTCGCGGCGCCGTCGACTGAAACCCCAAAAGGGGGGAGGTGGTGGAAGCCATCTAAGCAAGCAACCACCACCACTTTTGCAGATCTACATCTTGTTGAGGACGATTTGGATTTGGGAGAAGAGAAAGTAGTGTGCGACTGTTTGTAAAGTTAGAGAGAGGTGGAAGAGTTTTTTCCTAGAGAGAGGGGTTTTCCACCAAATTCTTTTTACATAAATTTAAAATCATTTGATATTATATTAAGATGTATCAAAATTAACGATGTTAAAAAAAGAGAGCATATAAACTCTTAATCTTGGTAGATCTTAATAACATATCAAATGATATATATTAGATTTATGTAAAAATTTACACATATGTTCCATTTGATATAAACTTACAGTCAATTGGTTAAATTTGTAAACTATATATCAAGTAAAATGTTATTGAACAGTGTAATATTGATGCATATCACATCAGTTTAACTTGATCACTATATATATAGGGTTTTGTTAGAAGACACCTTTTATATGAAGATGTCTTTTAGAAAGTTATTTTATGAGAATTTGCTAAAAGACACCAACTAATTTTTATGAAGGTGTCTTTTAGCAAAGTTATAACTAAAAAGTGAAAATCACACCTTAAGGTGTGGGTTGCTAAAGACATCTTCATAGGTGGCTTCTAGCAAAACTCATATATATATATATATATATATATACAAGGGTTTGCTATAATAGACCCACTCATTTTCATGAAGGTCTATTTTAGCAAGGTGCACCTTTTCTTTTTGACATAAATACCCATATTTTTGTTTTTTGAGAAAGACAAAATGAAGGGACAAAGTTGTAATTTACTTTTAATCATTAATGTTTTTCCTTCTCTCTCTTTCATCGGTCTCGTTTTCCATTCTTCTTCCAAGTTCTATGAACTGCAGTGCCCTTTTATCCCTAACCATAAAGTTCTAAGTCAGAAAAAAAAAATTCCTGGAAAGCCAAATACCCAATTGAATCCATAACAAAAATTTCAACTAAACACAAAAAAGAATAATCATTGCAAGATGGATAATTGAAGAGAGGAATGATCCAATTTTTTAAATCAAACTCTGCAACTTTGAAGATTTCTTAAAATCAATACCAAATCACAAGTAAAAAAGGGGAAATAATAACAAGGAAAAAGAAATTTTTGTGCTTATTTGAATGAGTTTCAGGATCCCACATGGGAGTATGAGACTTCATTTTCGTCATTGGGTGTTGGAAGGGTCGTGATGCTGATTGTTATTGGAGTCCTTCATTTTACCAAATTCTTAAGCCAATGCCTTTAACAAAGAAGCTATGAAGCATCTGCGATAGCTTTAGGTTCTTCTTCATATTTCTATGTTTGATTTTTTGTTATTATCCAAGAATTAATGGTGAGAGCATGGAAAAAGGAATGATGAACAAAAGGTAACGGGAAGAGAAAGAGAATGGAAGAGAGAGAGGAACAAAAAAAGAAAAGGAAAACATTAATGATTAAAAGTAAATTACAACTTCGTCCCTTTATTTTATCTTTCTCAAAAAACATATGTATGGGTATTTATGTCTAAAGGAAAAGGTGCACCTTGTTAAAATAGACCTTCATGAAAATGAGTGAGTCTATTGTAGCAATATATATATATATATATATATATATGGGTTTTGCTAGAAGACACATTTTATGAAGGTGTCTTTTAGCAAGTTATTCTATGAGCATCTGTTAAAAGACATCAACTAATTTTTATAAAGGTATCTTTTAGCAAAGTTATAACTAAAAAGTCAAAATCACACCTTGATATATGGGTTGCTAAAAGACACATTAATGGGTGACTTCTAACAAAACCTATATATATATATATATATAGTTTTACATATAAAATACTTCTATTCTTTCTCATGCTTCGGAGATGAATGATTTTGAATCAATTTCTGACCCATAATAATATTGTCCCACTCCATAGATTTAATTTTTCTTACATGTCACTCATGATCAAATATTTGGTTAAATACAATTTTGAGCTCTTTAAATATACAAACTTTTATTTTTAACCTTTTTGAAAAATTTCTTTAAACTTTTGTTCCACTAAAGTTTTAGTTACGGTATTTGTGAACTTAACTCAATTGGTACGGACATTACATTATATATACAAATCTATGGAGCGAGGTTCGAACCACGGCAAAGTTTAGTTTCGACCACCAAATACATTGCTCCAACTTACACCACTTCAATATAAGTCATTGATATATTTTAAATTTATTCTAACGGTTCAGATCTAATGATGAAAAAGCTTCTACAAAGAGTTATTTTAGTGGTGTAAGTTGGGGCAATCTATTTAGTGGTGCAAACTAAATGTCACCTCGAACCACAAACACCCTTCTTATTCATCTTAAGGGATGAACTTCTAACCACTATGCTAATTGACTAAAAGTTCAAATCGCATGTTTCAAATGACATTTTTTTTTAAAATATCATTAGTTTTCTAATTTAACTATTTAATATTGATTAACTAATCTATAATTTTAAATTAACATTTATTTTGACAGAAGTGTGTGTGTGTATATATATATATATATATATATCTCTTTTTGAACACACATATATACAATATTTCAGTTTGGCTTCTAAAGAAACTGCTAACCAACGACACATATATTTGGCAGTATAAATGTCCATTATTTTTAAAATGATTAATAATAAATTAAATTTGTCCCCTCAAAGAATAAAATTGAGCACAAACCAAAAAAAATATCGAGTAAAATATCAAGTATGTAGGCGATTGAGCTTCCCCCAACTTGGCTGTTTCTGTTTAGTCATCAGTAACAATAATTACTAATTAGACTAATATTCCAAAAATGGCAATAAACGATCAAATTCCTTCAATTTGATTTATTTTAATCACAAGCTACCAAAAAATGTACTGTATCACTTATCAGGGGGAAGCTAACCACCATTGTCTTCACCACTCAAGGAAAATCCCCATCATTGTCTTCACCCATTAATAATACACATTATTTTAATGATTCTAAATTAATAAAATGTTTAATGAGAAAATCAAATACTTCAATTTTAATACGATTGAATGCATAGATTTATATAGAATTTACCATTGAAAGGTTGTTAAAGAGAGTCATAAAGGCACTCGGTTGCATTTTTCTTATTTTAAATGAAGATTTCAACTATGTTCTTCTTAAAGTCTCAAATTTGATTCCCGCTAATATCAATTTTGGTGGCCTAGTCCATACAAAACTTTGCTTTGAGTTTAAATCGCCCCCACAAGTAGATTGTAGGGCTGAACCCACGAGTTAGTCGGTCATTGAGTTGAATACCTAGTTTTTAAATGGCGCTCTTGTGGTCTCAGATTTGATCCTTCCGGTACAAATTTTGGTGGACTAATCATACAGAGTTTTGCTGTGAGTTTAAACGATACCCCTGATGATGAAATAACATATGATGTTTTTAGCTATGTATTTAGTTCTTTTCTTTGCATTTGAAGACAAATTATAAGTCAATTAGAGAAATTGTTAATCGTTTGAGGAACTTTTAGTATTGTTTTCATTCAAGTCATTGTAATTCACTTTTATCCTAAATTGTGCAACTCCATAGGTGTATTGAGTCTTTATAGTGAGAAATCATGTAAATCGGCATAACAAGACATCATGTGAAGGATCGAGGATTTGAAGATTGAAGTTAAATGGTTCTTAGAAGATATTTGAACACAATACAAAGTGAAGAAAATTTATTTGAAGTTCCAAGACATTACAAGACCGAAGAACCATTGCAAGACATCATGTATATATAAACTTTAACAGAGCTGTAAAGTTTCCATAATTCATTTCTTCTCTTTTGCCAAGGGAATTCAAAACCTTAATCTCATTCTTATCAATGAAATACTCCAGGTTCAAGTTGATAATGAAAGCATTGAATGACCTTAAACACCATAATTCATTAAAATTGTAGGCAATGACCGAAGAACTGAAAGGTGAAGGAAGTTGTTGGACTTATAAAATTAGACAAAAGGTTTAAATCATGAGAATAATTTTGGAACTTATAGGATGAAAGTGGATATTTGGATTTAATGGGTCACACCAATATGGTAACCATGAGAGTCGGGGGCCATGTTGGTGAGACACTTCTTTTATTGATAATGATAGATTAATTGATACAAAAGTGAATATCACATTCATATAATTGATAAATGAATAGGATTTTGAATGTTTATTGTAATGATGAACTCCAATGATTCCAAGACATTTTTTTCATTACATATTTCCAAAACAATTTCTACAACTTTCAATCATTCATTTTATTAAATTCCAAAAACAATTTTATTTGTACATTTAGGAGAAAAAGGTAGCCTTGAGATTCATATGTCCATGTGGGATCAAGATTTTTATTATGATGATAAAACTGTACACTTGTGGGCTTATCAGTAGGGTTGTGAACCAATTAAAATCATCTTTAGTTAAAGAACTTAGTCAAAAATCGAAAAACACTTTTATTTGCATACTTATGAGAAAAATGTGGCGTTCAGAAAGTTATACTTTGCACTCTCCCAATTCAAAAAAAGATTTGGTAAACAAATGATCTATTGTTGGAATTCAAACATGTGGTGGATTTGAACCCTTATGGGGGTTTTCTTTATTAACTAGATTATTATTTGCAAAATGTTCAATGTTACTTTCATCAAGTGTTCTACATACATTTGTTATTTGACCTATTTGTTTGGCCAATGTCTGATAAGAGGCAGTTGTATTTTCAAACATTTGAATAAAACTAGTGCACATTTGACTGATAATCACATTTCATGATTACTATCATCAATTTATTGTCTAAAGGGTTGCAAAATGGTGTTAGTAATATAAGGATTGATATAATTTGTCACATATCCATATACATAATAATTATGACTAGTTCTTATATGGTATAATCAAATTTCAGCGTCTCTTATGAGAAAGGATCCTGGAAAACTTCTTCCCTAATGGGGGAACGTATGCTGGCGATATATATACACACACACACTGTGTTATTTGTCCTCTGAATTGATGGACATGCACATAGCCAATTTCAATTTGACTAATAACATGATCAGAAGTTAATTCCCCTTTGAGGAATTGGATCAACATTTTGAGAAATATTTATCTTGTTCATCATCGTTCAAATTGTTATCGTTAACATTTATTCATCCGGAAGGAGCCATGTTATGTCTATATATGTTTTTATACGTTTTTGATAACTAGAAACTTGACATAAACTATCTCAAACTAATGTCCTACTAGGCGTGCCAATTCGTAGAATTCTTCGATAGGCTCTGGCAGTTATTATGAATTTTTCTAAATGTCTCCATCTCAAAATGAACCTACTTGATTTGAGAAATAAGTGGTATCTTGCTCAAAATATAATTATATTTTCATATGCAACAATTTTAAAGAGAGAGGATAATTGATTGAGAGATAGATACAGAAAATTATAATAGGTAAAACATTGGAAGGTTGAGAATCTCAATCCCTCTATGTAGGCATCATTATATTTTAATTTATTTTTTATTCTAAAGTGCTTAGCAAACTCATATACACACTAAATAATGAGAAGTGGATGATTATAGATTTGAACCCACTTCCCAAGGATTCAAATTTACTTGTAGTCGTTTACCATTTGAATCATACTCCATCCGATTCTTAATTCATATACACACTAAATAATGAGAAATGGATGATTATAGATTTGAACCCACTTCCCAACGATTCAAATTCACTTGTAGTCGTTTACCATTTGAATCATACTTCACCCGGTTCTTAATATAAGAAGGAAAATGTTAACTAGTGCCCCCGAGGTACTGGTTAAGGAAACCAAATATAGTATAAGGATTTTGGAACTTGTATAGTCAAAGTTAAAAAAATGTAAAGAATTATGTTTTCAATGCAAATATTACTTTTTTTGTTTCCTTAACTAGTGTCCCAGGGACACTAGTTAACATGACCCATATAAGAAAATTTAAAGAAAAATGGTCTTATTTAAAAGAAAATGTTACAACTTTTAAGATGCAATTATTGCTTAGAGAAACTTTTTTATTCCTCATTTAATGATTGTCTTTTTAATATTAGTGATTGTATTTAATGTTTCACAAAATTCTATAAGGATATATTTGTAAAATTGTTTAAAAATTTACAACAATTAATGATAACATTGATTTTAATGTTTTTTTTTGTTTTTCTTCTTATAATAAAGACGGAAGGGGGTAGTCTTAAAACTTAATACTATGTGTTTTTTCAACACTAATTTTTTCACAAAAGAGTTTTTTTGGCTACATTTCATAACTAGCTTTGGCCAATAACCATCTGCAACTTACCAAAAATAAACACCTAAATTTTTATCATCCTTTAATACACTAGATATAGAGGAAATAAGATCACTATATCAAGTGTTGTCTTAGTTTATTTATGTCATAATCAGTGTTTTCATTTTCAATGTAAAGAAATCAAATTATAAAAAATATGCATTAAAAAAGACTACCATTTAATATATCAGGACTGTATATTTTTTTATTTATAAAATTTGTTCGTAATATGTGTGGTAAGAACACTTTTTGACATTTGATCACATGAAATACATGCTTGAAATTATGTCCATATACAAGATATATGAAACTAAATCAAAAAACAATAACTACATCAACGGTTGATAGAAAATTTCAAATGGTTTCTCATATTAAACAACAACAATAATAATGTACTTGTTAGTTGATTAAAACTACTTAACTTGTCAAAAAAGATTTGTCAATATATTTATCTTTCCAATCAATCACAAGTGTTTTTAATCCAAAGATAATTAGAAAATGGGCAACAACATCATCATCAATATTCCCCTAATGTATTGTACGTACACCACAATATTATTTCTTTCTTTTTGGTCAGTATTGTTCTTTCCAGCAAAATACACAAACATTGAAGGCAATAAAAATATCTTCTGATTTCTTGATCTTACATAAACAATTCAAGTCTGAATAGGGTAATTTTATATTAATAATTTATGATGTAGGGCACATTGACTCAATAGTTTGTGCCAAAACAAGAAAATTTATTACCTTTTTCCACATTTCAATAAACATTTACAAACAGACAAAAGAAAGCTATTAATACACATAAGAAAACAAAGTAGATTAAAAAAATCATAAAAGAAACAGAAAATCATACCATGGCCCCTTATAAAAAAAAAACCACAAAGGGCATAGAATCCAAAAAGTGAAAAAAAAATTGAAAACAAAAAGAAAGTGACATTAATAATTATAGATATAACTATAATTATATCAATCAATCAAATTAAGAAGATAAAAAAAATAAAACAAAAGCATTCACAAGAAAAGACAGGAACAAAGAGAGAGAAAGAAAAGAAAGAAAACAAGAACCTAGTAATTCCACATAAAACTGTCGAAACTAGTTACAACACCATTATTAACAAGTCCATCATCACCAACACAACAACCTTCTTCTTGTGTTGTTTGTAGCCATGTCATTGGTTGCTGATACATCATCCAAGCATAGTCTTGTGAGAGTGAGTCAACATACAGAAACTCCTCTTTCCCAACATCATCATAACCGTTTTCCAAAGTAGGTAGCTCAATAATCTCACTAAGTTCTTCCGAAGTAGCTGACAAGTCAGCTGATGAAGACAACGTTTTTGTTGTTTTCATTAACAGACTTGTTGATGTTGACATCGTTGTCAGTGAAGATGACAACGATGACAATGAAGAAGATGATGATGATGATGGTTCAAATTTGCTAATGTCCATTTGAGCTGCTTTAGCCGCCGCGGCCTGAACATCGCGAGGGGCTAAAGAAGCAGGTTTTGGAAGAGAATCCATGAGCTGAGGGAAATTTAGAATGGCGGATTTTCCTTTAACGCAGAGCGCAGCAGCGTCATGCGCTCTAGCAGCCATTTCAGCCGTGGGGAAAGTGCCTAACCAAATCCGCGATTTCTTGCGTGGCTCGCGGATTTCAGACACCCACTTTCCCCAATTTCTCATGCGAACGCCTCGGTAGACGGGGTGTTTGTTGGAATCACGGTTGCGTTTCACCTTCTTGTTGTTGGATTCTTGGTCTTGAATTGAGTTTGTTGTGTATGGTGATGAATTTGAGGTGCTCTCGGTTTCTGAATTTTGTGGTGAAACTCTCATTGTTGTGTTAGATTTTTTTTCTTCTTTTCAAGAGAATTGGGTGTGTTGGTGGAAATTGGAAAGAGAGAAAAAAGGTGAAGATATTAACGAGACATGCAATGCAAGTGATGAAATTGATCTGCTATATATGCATAAATTTTTTTAGTTTATATATTAAATAATTTATTTGGGTCAGTTTTCAATGAGTCATAAAACACTTAAAAAAAGTTTATGTAGGACCCACAAGAGAAATGGGTCACCCTGCAATGCAAGACTCAGTGGGCACAAATACTATGGGTCACCCCCTCCTTCCGTTCTTTATGCCACGCAAATTTCCTTTTGGTTCTAATAAGTGTACACTATATACTGTTCACTATGTCACATATGGTTAGGTGTTTATAATTATGAGATATAAACCGGTATTGTATGATTGAATTAGGTTAAAAATAATTAAAATGATATTAAAGTTTATTTAAGATTTAATTTGTGAGAATGGGTACGTTGAGAGTTCTAACACCATACAAATAGGAAAACATATCTTCTTACTTATATACAATCTGATTATTAGTAAGAGATGTTTGAAACAAGATTGAATTTCATAGAAGAACTATGGAAAATTTCATAAATAATATGTATTAAAATCTTTGAATTTGGTGTTCTCACATTCCAGCAATTTATTATTAAAAAAAGTTCAATTAGAGTTGAGTCTAACCCAATTTTATAAAATCGGTTTGTGAGATAAAAATTATCAAATTTATAAAAAAATTTCATGCTATCTTTTATCCTATTTATTTATGATTCTTAACTCTTCTGCATTTGCTTATGACACGACTTGGTTGGAGTAAAACACATGGTCCAATGTATATTTATTCATGAATCATTGCATGGGGAATTTGGAGATCCACTATTTACCTCAACGGTTCATCATAATCTTTAACGAGAATTTCAATTATTTCACCAATGTTACACTGTTCATTTATCCCTTTATCCTTTATCCTTGTGAATTTCAAGATTAGACACTGAACATCTTTTTCCCAATTTCAACTTCATTACGTATCATTTCGTTGCATTGTCTCCAATTTCCCCTTTTTCCTATTGCAATATTTAATATTTTATGTGTGCATGACACACTATGATATTATATAAACTTTTAATTAATTCGTTGCATTTTAGAAGCAAGGTTGGTGGGTGGATTTGAAAACGGTAATATTGACGTAAAATGATCTCGCACTAAACAATATAGTTAGTCTATCATTTATGTATACCTTATATTCGAACCGTGTTACGTTAAGTCTTTATTTGTGTTCCTTACACACAAGGGTATTAAAGGATTATGCCATAATTTAAAAAATTCCATAAGAAGGTTCATGTAATTAATCGGTTGTATTCAAATGTTGAATGAAGGAGATAAAAAAGTTTGATGTTTTTGAAATGAAAATGGTAACTGATTCGATTTTGAAATGAAAGAGATGAAAATCACATTTGAATGAAGGATATAAAGAAGTTTAATGTTCTTAAAATGAAAATGGAAACTCGTTGTAATAATAAAGATGAAGAAAACAAGTTTTTTCTTTAACAGAGGTAAATTACCTATCTAAGAGTAACGTAGAAAAAACCTAATAACAAACCGTCTCAAATAATCCGAATTTTGATCCTACCTCAAACTATCATTAACCATATACTTTACTTAGCTATTGATCAAAATTTAGTTTATAAGACCTCATTTCCCTAAGAACGAAAAGTTAAGAAAACAAATCAAACTTTAGGTGATTGAACTAACTATGACCATCTTTTATAAATTAGTACTTTGTTTTGTATTAACCAATTATATTACTTAATTTGATTAGAAATTAGAAATAATACTGGTTCATTAGTTGAGGATGTCGTATTCTATATATCTAATTCATATATTCACACCAATATAATTAGCGTGTTCAATGTATATGAGCTATTATTATGTAACAAACCAAAGCATGTGATTGCCTTTAAAACCCTATAGTAAGAGCCAACAATGATTTAGGCATTTAGGCATTTGGACCCTTCTTTGAAATTTTCCATTTTACTATATATATTTTATTTGCCATTCCTAGAAGGTGCAATGATATCTTTGTTTGTTTAAATTCTCAATTTTAGACTTGTAAGAAACTAGAAAAAATTTAGTGTGCTAGCTACTTGTATCAAAAATTTTCATGGAGTGATTGTCCAAATTCATAATCTAAGCTAGTAGTTGTAATGTAATATTGATATCAATATCATCCCCCACTTTTTAAGCACCAAAAAGGAGTCACATACTTCATAGGTGCACCCTTGTGTTGCACGTATGGTGTTATTGGTGTACCATCTAATTGTGTTCATCTTGCCCTATTATGTCAATAGTTGCAATTTAACTTTACTAAATGGAATAGACTAACTCTATACATCAAATTGATATTTCATTGTCAAAGTTTCCCAATCCTATTATTAAGAAATGTCCACACAAAAAATAAAACATAGAAATGTCCAAGTTTCCTTCCCCTTCTTTAATAAAAAGAGAGTTTCCTTCCCCTTTAAAAAAAAGTTTCCTTCCTTCGAAACAATAGGAAAGAAATGTCACATTACATTTATCGGGAAAAAATATATATATTAAGAAATGTCACATTAAGATTTAGATTCTCTAAAATCGGGATAAACAGGCTTTTACGCAGTCGCTTGATCTTAGTGTTTGATTAATTATTCTAATAAATCACCACTAAAAAAATTTATTTATTTTAATAAATCAATTAGGTGGATTGACATAATCTATATTATGGCCAACTTTGATTAAACAAGAATTAATTGTTGAATCGTATTGCACTTTATTACTCTCTCCGTCTCAAAATAAGTGTCATCATTACTTTTTTTTTATGTGTCTCAAAAGGGACACCTAATTTGAGAATTAATGGGTTGTAGATATGGATGAGAATATGATAGACTGAGTTACAGCGATCTACAATCTAGTTTATGATAAGTTAGGTCAGACCAAACGTTTTTCTTAAATAGAGAATATTTAGTTTTTTTTAAAACCTATTTAGCTAGAAGAAAGTCAGGCCACGAGGCATAACAAAAATCTCATAGGTCTATCAGACCGGCTTACTTAAGTAAATATGAATAATATTATTTAGGCTTAAATAGGTAAATCGTCCTGGTAAGTTCGTGTGTTTTTTGTTTTCATTCCTGTATATTTTTTTGTTCTAAAACAAACCCTGTAAAGTTATAAATATTTTGGTCTTGGTACCTACCGTCATCATCCTTTACAAAAATGAGTATGTGGCAAACAGAAGATGACATGACAACGTGTAACGTGACAGATGACGCCGATGTGTCGTTCCATGTGCTGAGTCAGAAAGTTAGAGAAACCAAAACCAAACAATAAAATTCGTAAAGGGACCAAAACTAAAAAGCGATTAGGGGTTTTTATCCCTCTAACTTTCTAACTCAACATCTTGAACGACACATTAGCGTCGTCTGCCACGTCACACGCCACCAAGTTACCTTCGTTTGCCAAATACTCATTTTTGTACCAGAAGACGACGATAGTGATCAAAACCAAAACATATATAACTTACAAGGCTTGTTTTAGAACAAAAAAAGATACGAAGACCAAAAACTAAAAACATGCGAACTTACATGGATAATTGACCTATTTAAGCCTATTAGTTTACAGGATTATTTATTACTACTACTATTATTATATTATATTTGTACTTTGAATTAAATTATAAATTTGTTAACCTTTTCGGTCATTTAAGTTAGACATTAATTTTTCGCATATTTAAATGTATTATTATAACTAGAATCGAAATATGATATAATAGATAGTCATATTCTCTAAAATATCATACTAAATATAAAGAGTTTAATTTTATTGATCAATTGATTCACTACTATATTTAAACTTAGATCAGATTACTTATTTATAAATATTCACATGAAATAAACTTTTAAACAAACTAACATGTCATATCAGACTTTCAAAAAATCACATTTAAATCTTAAATTTTTTGATAGTTCAAATTTATGTTTTGCAAAGTCTAACCCGACCTAACCTATATTACTCATTATTCTAGGAGTAAATGTTAGACTATTCTATTATGTCTCTCAATCATCTCGATATTTAATCATTCTCTCGTTAGACAAGTAACTAAATTATAATAACATAGGCAATTAACAATGTTTCTACTCTCATTCATGTTCTGTGTATCCCTCGACTTTCATGGATCCAAATCGTACATATTCTTGATTCTTACTTATGTAACTTGATCATTCATTTACGATTCTTACTTGCTTAAGTCTTTTAACCAGCAATATGCAACACTGAAAACTCATATTTAAGCTTTTCAAAACAGATCCAACACTGAATGGTTAAAGATGGATCATCCATTAATCTTAATTTAACGATAAAAATTGACATCAACGTGATTGTGTGACTACAAACCCTTGCAATTTATACAATGCCAATTATTGAATGATGATTCCATTAACTAATACTCCCTCCGCCAAAAATTGTATGTCGTTTTAGGAAAAAAAAATTGTCCCAAATTATATGTCGCTTTACAATACCAATGCAACATTAATGTTGCTTTTCCTATTATAACCTTATCTATTTATTACTCTCTCTTTTTTCAATTCTTTCATTTATCTTTCCCATATTTTTTATTAAGGACAATTTTGTAAAACAACTCATAATATCTCTTTTCCACATAATATTAATTGTATTTCTTAATATGTGTGAAATGCCCAAAACGTCATACAATTTGGGACGGAGGGAGTAATAAGTTAAGAAACACAATCATAGTGACTATTCATTCATTAAAACGGAAATTAAATTTTTGTCCCCATGGTTGTTTTTCTATATGTATGTTAATCAACGTTTGGCCACTACTAAGAAGTTGACATTGTACCAATGAAATGAGCTGTTTTTCTATGTCGATGGATACCTATTTTAGATCCAAAAAGTGTACTTTCAATCTATATTATACAAGTCTTAATACGTGTTATGAGTTGAACCGCACGGTGCACAAAAGAAACCTCTTGGAACTAAACCATTGCTATTCAATTTTTCGTTGAGAAAACGATTAAACAACCTTATAAGGTGACACATACGGGCCATATACAGGAATGGATCTCCTATTTAAGATATGAGTTGGTGAATCAATTGAGATTGTTTTTATGATTGTTTTTTCTTGACAAGGAGATTGTTTGTATGATATAGGGAGGTGAGAAGCATTAAAGGCATATCAAATTTTCATGAAATGTGTTATAAGTCCTAACTCAATTGAAAAAAATATATTAAAATTGATAGGTCGAATGCCATGGTTGGAGTTTGAATCTCAGTTCATCTACTTATACGTCTGAATTTCAATAGTTATTTACAATTTCATCTATGTACCAATTTTTTTTTCTTCATTAAATGTTGCACATTAACTTATTGCATTTTCACACCAAGTTTTGACTACTTTTGATTAGATAATCTTGATTTTTATATATGTGATAAATGACACACCATTCAATATTGTTTTCTTTATGGTTTATACTATGGTTTATCTTGTGACATAAGTACTTACGTAAATTTTGAATATTGCTTATAGAAATTGTTAATGGCATGTTCATAAATTATTTTAAACTTATTTGATTAAGATGTTTAAGAATACTTATGAAAATCATTAGAAGTTATAGAAAAACAATAATTTTGCTTGATAATAAACAATAATTTTTGTTGTTTTGAAAACGTATATGTAAAAGAATTTGAATTAGTCCCGTAAGTGTAGCTCAATTAGTAGCTACCAGGGATAATTTGTGCAGGGGTTAGGGTTTAAACCCCGGATTTCTCACTTCTCCACACATAATGTGTGTGAATCTAGCCATTAAACTACTTGACAAAAAAAAAAAGAATTTGAATTATATTCCCTATCTGGTTATAGAATATTTTTTTCTCTATCTGGTTATAGAATATTTTTATACAAGTACTTATGATAAATACTAATTCAATTATTCAATAAGTGCTCAATAGAATACTTATGATTAGAGGATTAGGAAGGTTTCTTACTCAAATATTCTGCATTAATGCTGCTATGTCTGATTAGAATTCTTTAGCTAATACTTGTGATTAGGAAGGTTCCTTCATCTTTATTTTTTGTTGCTAAAGGATAGTCTTAAACTTCCTTTCTTTATTATTTTATGTAAACATGTTCGGGCCATAATCCTGATTTGCAATTATTTTTTTTACGTTGATGAAGAATATGGTAATATTCAAAGCACACGATATTCTCTGCATGTCATTCATGCCTCTCTTTGTAGTAGTTAATAAAGAAGTTTCTACCATGAAGTCAAAAGTAAAGGCATTTACATCTAACTGTGACAAAGGAAATGCATTAATCATCCCATATTCCTATGTTTGTAGATCTTCTCATTTATGTTATCAAACCCTAGATGTAGTTCAATCTCGGATATGACATGGATATTATAAAGTACTACTAGTACTATACCACAAATTAATTAGTTACATTGTGTATGCCCTATCTAACCCTTTTAATTTTTTCATTGGATAAAGTGCTATCTAGATTTAATTATTTGATTGGAGAAACAAAGGTAAGGTGAGTGAGATATCACTAAAACATGCAACTTCACCGCTTACTAGCTAATAGTATAGCGTCACATGCATTGCCCATACATAGAGGATATGTAACACACTTCTACCACATTAATTACTTACGTATACTAAAGTGGGTCCTCTCATTACCAAATTGAAGACATAGTAATAAATATATATCATGCACATAATATGGTCTCTCAAGGTTTTTGATGTTCTCTCGTGTTCTATTCACATGGAAATTCAGGTGATATATCTGCAGGGTATATATCTTATACACATGAACTTTCTATATGCAAGTTTTAATTACTTCTAGCTATCTATATAATAAATTTCAAAAATACTTCATCCAATGCATAGTTATTGGTGGTAAGTGGTTTCTTATTAAAATATTTTCATAAATCAAATATCTTTCATAGGCAACTATAAATATTAGTCTCTTTGAATCATAATACATCTAAGAATTCTGCTCTTCTTCCAACACGTTTTGCTCATTCCCAACTAAACTTCTGAAAATGCCCCTGCATGAGCTAACTCACGCTAGTGTTAATTCTGCATGAGTTAACTCAAGCAGGGTGTTTTTTCATGTTTAATACCTGCGTGAGTTAACTCACGCATGAGTATTTTCATGTTTAACTCCTGCGTGAGTTAACTCAAGTGGGTGTTATACCCAGTGTGAGTTAACTCACGCAGGAGTATTTTCGAAAATTTGGTTGAGAGCGACCAATTTTTGGTTGAGAGATTCGATCTTGCTACGTACTAAGAGTAGGGTAGGCCCAAGGGTGAGGGCTCACTCAAAGGACCCTTTATCATGAAAAGTTAGTTAACTATTTGTAATATAATAAAATCAAAACTAATTATAATTAGATAAATGTTTGCACATGGTTGTTGAGGCAAAAATTCTTATTTAACTGTTCAAAATTCGGCCCCTATTGATAGATGTTTGAAAATTAAGTTAAATTTTAATTTATTTTTAATGTGAGAAGTGTTATAGACACTCCTTCTTACACTCTTAAACGTTCACTCTTTTATTAGTTGAAATCTGGATGGGTACCATACTTTAAAAATGGATCCATATAAAATATGTGTTAGAGAGAATACTAGAAAAGAGTGTTCGTAATATTTTTATGACTAATTGATATTTTAATAGTTTTTTTGCAAAATCTGTTATTTTTTATTACCTTCTCATGAAAAAAGACTTCACTTATAAATTCTCTTTAAGCTTAAAAGTTGGTTAGACCTACTAAGAATTTAACGGATGTCCAACTTAGATATAAACTTAAACATTCATTAAGAGAATGATTATATTCGAGTGGTTAATGAGTTTAACTATTTGAGAAAACTCGAGTCCAATTTAGACTATAACAATCTTTAATCGGACTTTATCTCCATTTTTACTATCAAACTCAGGATCATCAGATCCATTTCATTTCGGTTAAGAACAAAATGAAACCGAGATTTTGGCGAAGTTAAAAAGTACATGTTTTATCTCATTGAAAAGCTATTAGTTTCCTTAATATGCATTAGTAGTAATTTCCTTAATGCAAGCTTAGTCTTGAACGTAATGCAGGTTCTTGTCTAAATCAGTTAATTAATTCGGTTTGCCGTGAGTCCAAAGGTGCATTCCAAATTAATCTCGTGATATTATAAAAAAACTTTAGGTGTAGTGTCACATTGCATTACAATAATACAACGGAATACAACTATACAAGTACCTTTCAAATTCTCTTTTAAATAATAGTTGTTGAATATGTCTGGCTTAATTAGGAAAAATGTTAATTTAAACACGTTGTCAAATTACTCTTTATGGTTAGAGAAGTGTCAACCACCAGAATTAATTGTGAGCCACCCGAAAGTCATAATCACTTTCACATTTTATCATGAACAAAACGTATCTGATCAGATTGTGTAGCAAACAAATTGCAATTATGAGTTTTTTCACTTTCAAAGGTGATGTTGATAAGAGTGGAAAATAATCGAGAAATTGGAAGAATTAACGTTTGATGGACATGCATTGATTAGTCTCATAGTCTGTTCAAAGATTTAAAGTTGTGGAAAGAATCGAAGATTTAAAATTGTGGAAAGAAATAATTTGAAATCATGACTAAAAGTCGCATATAATTCACTTATAATCTGAAATAAGTTTTTGTTATTATCTGGAGTATATATAATCAACTACTAGACTCAACCGGTTAATTAACTTATTAAAAACGGTTTGAGTTCCAATCCTAACTGGACCATCTTTACATATTTAACTTATCATTTGACCAACTTCGTATGATTAGAACCATTTCCTTTGAAAATCGAAGAGTTAAAACTAAACAAAAATTTAGCTATTATAATTTATAACATAAAATCTATAGAAATCAAAATGGAGTACAAAAATTAAAAACACATGTCAATTCAATCATGTTCAAACATTTAACGTACACTTCTGTTTTTTCTGGCATCATTGAATCTTTTTTCAGAATAATTATGTTCAAAAGTTAAAGAGTACTTTCAAGAATGGTATTCAAAGCAAGCTTTACCCATATAATATCAAAAACACAAAAAACAAAGTATAAAGACAGTCCAAGATAACAATTTCATTGCCAAAGTATAGAAATGTAGTTTCATTAGTTATCATAGATTGCCAAAGTAACATAACATAAACTGTATTTTCCTTGTTACCTAAGTAAAAGTTAGAAACATAAACAGTGTCTTGATCTAACAACAGTTAAGCTATTTGACAAGTCATGTTCATATTGACTTATGTAACGTTATAAACATGTTCATAAGTTGTTTTCATTATTTCAAAGAGCTTACGGAAATAGTTTATGACATGTCTATTAACTGTTTTCAGACAATTTCATAAGCTCTCCAAAATAGCATATATGATATACGAAAAAAGATTAACTTTATATGATAAGCGCTTAATTAAGAAGTTTATCGTCACATGGTTCCAAGTTTCTTTGGATTTTTGTCTTTTAACATCTTTCTTTTTTCCCTATGATGCAATGTTAAAAAACTGTTATAACCAACCCATTTGGGTTTGCTCAATAGTATTGACTTGGGATCTGAGAGTGTGTTTCTCTTCAAAGTCTCAAGTTCGATTCTACCGGTGCTAGTTTGAGAGGGCTAATTATTTAGCTTCTTAAAAGAAAAAGTTGTTATAACCAATGTGAGGCTTTCTGTTTTACTACCTTTTTCTTCTTTTAGAGCTTAAAAGGACATCGTCGTCGTCGTCATCATTCTCAACAACTACTTTCTTGGCTTTTATGTCTCCATTTTTAGATTCTTGTTTATTGGAAGTTTCAGCTATAGTGGATGGCTTCACAGAATTTCTTGCCTTAAGCTCTTTTTGCTTCTTCTTCTGCTTTTTCTCAAATGCTTTCTTGGCCTTTTCTGGAGACAACATTCCATGTTCCATTAACCTGCACATTAAAATATATAATATGTTTTAAGTTTTTAATGTTTACTCAATACATAAGGCAGAAGATGATAAAAGAATAGGCTCCAAATAAAGATATTTTATATGGTTTATATTATATCTCTAATTCTCTCAAAAAAATATATTATATCTCTAATTGTTAGATATTGTCTCAAAAAAAATATTATATCTATAATTGTTAGATGGTATGAAAACATCATAAAGAATCTTGATATTATTTTAAAATATCTGTTTAGATTGTTTGTTATGATTGCTTTTTATATGATTTAGTCATTATAATACTAATATAAATAATAAAAACATCTTCGATAGGAGTATTGTAGGGTTCCATAAGTTGATAAATTCTTATCTTAATTTTTAGTCTATTGCGAAACTTGATATTGTATAACGGATATCATAGAAATTGTTGAAGTATCTTAAGTAAAGTACCGTATCATAGAAATTAATCAATTAATATTTGAATATGAGACAATATTGAGTGAAAATAAAAATATAAAATGTGGGTTGTTTAAGAATTGCATAATTCTTTTTTACCATTGAAGCAAAATATGTATGAATTGCATAAGTATGATGTGTCATTGATGAAGCACATGTTATAAATAAGTTATTTAAAAAATAATAACCATTAGAAATGCTCCCCATTAGAAATGCTCCAAGGGTTAGTGCTTTATTTTCTGTATCACCAAATCTTATAAACACTGTAATCATAATATAAAGCTATTTCATCCCTTTCTATTGTTCCTTATCTAAAGCCTTATAAATTTAACACATTTTTAAAGTGGTAGCCAATGATTTATAATTGAATTGACAGCTCTAGGGAACAAGAGACCACATTGCTTTCAATGTATTATGTGCCTCCTCAATTGAAGAAGTATGTTTTTTTTTTGTTACAATTGAAGAAGTATGTAGTCCTTTCTACTTATTATGAATGTTAATTGGAGATTCAAGATTCAAAATTATGGTTAAATAATTGTAAGATTGAAAAGTAACTTACCAAAACTCTGCCATTTCACTTGTTGGTATTTGTTTTGATAATGATTCATAGAAAATCCTTAGAGGTTCTTTCTGTCAATAAAATAGCATTAAAAACCACACAAATGAGCAGGAACCTATGAAGTACGAATACAGACACGGACACGGACACTGCTAATAATTTGATAAAATCACATAATTCAGTATAATTATATGTGTCGTGTTGTGTCGGTGTCGGACACGACACATGTCCAACACCAGGACACGTCTAATTTGAGGAGTGTCCGTGCTTCATAGGTAGGAACTGAATCTCATATAAAGACAATAAATTTGTAGCATTTTGAAAAATCAATTGGTTTAGATTAAAATCAATACCTCTTCTGGAGGATCATGTTTCTGCCCAGGAAGACTATAGACTTTCTTCTCTCTCACTTTTGTAGTAGTTGTCTTTGATGTTGTTTTTGAAGATGATGATGTTGTTTTAGGTTTAACCTTCAAATAATTGTCCAAAATAAAAACACATTTAGCTACACAAAATCCTAATTGAAATTAAATTTATATACATTAAGAAATAAAAGCACAAATGCATGAACTCATGGTGTGAGAACTCTATTAATATTAACATGAAAAAGGTTCACATGGATTCATATGAAGGAATTCAAATGAAACTTACTAGATTTAAAATGGTTATCGCAATTGCAGTTGTTGTAGTGTCGCGATTCACCAATGTTGTGATGCAGACGCGACACATTTACAATCTTAATAAGGCGGGAGAGACATACAAAACTTTCACGTTGTGGCCGTAATTGGAGTTGCAGACCATAATTTAAAACTAATATAATTCTATTAAATCACATGATATTAATGTAACAATCAACAAAATCATGTATCTAATAAATCCAGAATCCCATGAATCTAATTCATTCAGCATGACATAAATTGAATCTACAATTTAATAACATGACACAAAATTATAATTTCAATTTTGAGGACTAATTGATACCTCAGATTTGATCTTTGAATCAGTTGGAACCTTGCTTGAGGTGGACAATTTCTTCTTATCAACCAATGGATCATTCTTTCCATTGAAAGATTCATCTGGATCATTTGATTTCAGCTTCACAATGCTTGTTTTGGTCTCTGTAGCCATTCATGAATCTTATGCCAATTATATGATACAAATTGGATTTTATTTTATTGAACATTAATTATTTTATACCCTAAGTGATCCATTTTCCTCTTCTCTCTATCAAGGAGCTGAAGAAACGTTCAGAGTTGTTGGTAAATGTTTGTTTAACTGACATGTTCAAAACTTGTGATTAAAGTCTCCTCTAAAAAGACACTTATGCCCTTATTTATTCCATTAATAAAAAAAAAGTATAGTTTCAATGATTTAAATTCAATCAGTTTAAAAATTTCACTCAAAGGGATGTAACCATGAAAATAGGGGGTATAACTAGCTAAAATATTATTTTTACACTCGTAAGAGAGAGCACTCATAGCAACATTTACCATTTTCGTTTCTTAGTAATGTAATTGATGCATTTTGTTTATGGTTCGTTTATAATTTCTGGATTTTCTGATTCTGTTTTTGTATATATATATAATAGTTGTTGTACACAACCTGTTTGATGAATTGCCTGGTTGATTTGTTTTTACAATACTTGTCACAAAAATATTAGTAATTTTTTTGCTTCAGTTACTCTGAATTTGCTCAACTAACACATACATGTAGACACAGATAGTAATTTTGATAAAATAAAGTGACTATATGTAATCATAAGTGTTAGTTTCAGTTTTTGTGTTGGACACCGAGACATATGTGTCTTATATCTGAACACACTTTTAATCTGAAGTGTCGGTGATACTTCCGAAATCATTTTTAGGTTTAAATATTCACTGTTCTCATTCTTTTGGTAGGCATATAGGCCATTCAACTATACGTGTGCTGCAAGTATATAGAATCTATAGATGCACATAAAGCCTGTGCATCATTCACATCATATAAGAGCAGCCTTCAAGTGTGTGTCAATGGAAAGATACAGAAAGTTCTATGACAGATAATCGATGCAGCTTTAAGCCGATGGACTGAATTAATGAGCGCAAAGACAGAGGAATATAAAGCAAAGGCAGAATGGTATAAAGCTCAAAATAATCAATCAAATCGTTATTCCGTGTAGGCATGCATGGATTTACTCGAATCCATGGAAGACATTCCAACTACAATATACAATAATGGATTGGAAAATTTATCAATAAAGATTGGAGAGCCATATTCATTAAGATGTCTTCATCGAGGAGAAACGTTTGGCTAGCGTCTCTCGAGTAGTGTTCACTGCTCAGTAAAGAGTTTGTGTTAGATTCTAACTTTATTAAGGCCTAAACCTCCAAAGATATACACAAATTCACAAATGACCTTATCTATATTTTTACTAGTGGAAAAATTTCTCGGCTAGGAAATTCAAAAGAAAAAAAAATATACAACCTGTTCCTACTTTATCTCCAAATTATCTAGCTAGTGGCAGAGAAGACTCTATTGTACCAAATAGAGTGAAGGATCATATGAAATATATCATACTTGACAGGATTCTTGTTCCAAAGGAAATGCTTCTGTACCTTTTTTACCCTCATTAGCATGCTTAGATACCTCTTTTCTGGAATAGAAAGTAGTATATTTTTCAAATTTGGAATATCCTTCTCCAGCACAATGACAGAAAAGGATTCCCAATCCAAAACCTCGAAAAAGGGTGGCACAAAATTATCAGATATAATAACCGGAACACATTCATAGAAAATTGCTTCCACGACTCTTGGACTATTCACTTCATACCCTTTTGCACAAATGCAGTACTTGCTACTCTTCATGTAATGAATGTAGTTACTGTTTCCTTTAGACTTTGGCAATTTTCCAAAGATTTTCATGTCAGGATCTTTGTTCTCCCAATGTTTCAATAGTATTGGCCTCACATAACCATGCATGCTCCCTGCAAAAAAGGCTAATGTTGTCTTCTTTGAAAATGAATTGCCACCAAGATCCCTTGTTGGATTTTGAGCGTTTCGGACGTATGTTTCAGGAAGAGACGCGTCTTTGCCGAAGACAAATCCTTCTTTTACATCAGCGTTGCAGAGGGACCTTATGCAGTTTGCCAAGCGTAATTTTGTTTCTGATGGAGCCTGCATAGAGGAGAAGTATCTCTTATCAGAAAATAATACAAAATTTACAAGACTAGTGCTATACAAAATATATATGTTTTTGTTTCTATACCACAAAGGCAATGTTTTCAATCACATATCGCGGAAAATTAGCAATTTTTTCAAATTCGACTATGTTATAGTGCTGCTATTTGAAAACAGTGCAGAAAGTTGACGACACTAAATTTGAAATAACAAACTTTTGATAACCTTAATAACAATTAGGGGTTCCAATGGTTTCAAATTACGGTCTACAATCACAATTGCGGTAAGAATATAAAGGTTGTAGACACCTTCACAACTACATAACAACTGCATTTGTGGTCGGATTGACCAAATTTGTCTGTACTTTTCTGCAACCGCGATCACAATCTAAAACCTGAGGCTTCCAAGTTCAAACAGTATATAGGTTTTAAATTGCGGTTCACAATCACAGTATAAAGGTTTGGGAAGCCTTCACAACTATATTTTAGTCGCATTGGCCAAATTTGTCAGCATTTTTCTACCATACGTATTAAGGATCACAACATATTCGTAATCACCATCGCAATTTAAAATACGAGACTTTCAATAAATTGACAAAGAGAAGAAGTCATTACCCAATCATGACAACCAACTAGAAAATGATCAGCACCTCCAGTTCGGTTCCAGAACGAATGTCTCGTCGCAATCAGGTCTACATAATGATGTAGATATTGAATCAGATTCTTGTGGCTATGTGAATCCTTCACATACAAGGCTTCCTCTAGCATCCTAGAACTGAATGGCAAGTAAAACAGATGAGCCTTCTTTGGATTTTTGGTAACAAATTGTTTATTAGCTTCCATTAGCTTCATAAACCACCCTTCAGAAGCATAGATTCCGGTGAGAAACGGCGAATGCAGTATAGGTCTAGCTCCTTCTCTGTATACATACACTTTGAGTCTCTCTTCCATTAATTCATAGCTCCTGAAAAATACAGTCACATGGAAATTTGAAGTTTAAATGTCAATTCAGCAACACCATTAACTATCATGTTTCATGTAATCACTACCAATTTCTTTCATTGTGAGCCAGTGTTTTTTAAACCAAACCGAACTGGACGTTAAACCGGCCTTTACTACGGTTCGGTTATTTTGGCGGTTCGATCACAGTTTAGTCCCGGTTTAACAGTCTATGGCAGTTGAACCATGAACGGTTTGATGTCGGTTTTTAAAACATTCAAAACACTTAGTAAGATTGCTATAACATATTCATATTTGTGAAATTTCAGGAAAAAAAAATTGACTTCTAGAAAATACTTCTATAAGTTGTTTTCGAAGGAAAAATAAAATAAAATTTTGAGTGATACCTCTTGAACATGGAAACATTATGATAAATCGGACCATAAAGATTTGGATCATTCTTTACAATTGGTGCATTTTCAATCTCTGATCTTGCCTGTAGTAACTCTTGATCAACAATTGAAAACCACCTTGGCTTCTAAAATACAATAAAAAACACATAAGCTTATATCATTTGAACATTATAGAAGGCTGAATTCTAAAAATTTTACATACCATGGATCGATACGAAGCATGGCTTTGAAGCAATAACTCGTTCATTTCAGACACTGTCTTAACTTCTTTAATCGGTGCATGAATTTCTTGACGCTCCTTAGGCACAGTGCTGCTGCTAGAAGAACTCTTGTCTTGTACATTGCCACCATTCTGTGATGATGGATTAAAACTCTCGTTCTTTATCGAATTTGTTATGTTACCATCATTTGATAACACTGCATTTGTTATATTTGGACCGACACTTGTAGTAGAACCAATAGGTGGACTTAAATTTGTTGGAGCATTCTCAGGAGAAGGAGAATACGAGTTTACTCTTTCGGATTTATGTTCATGTCTTGATATCGATACACTATTTTCTTGAGACTTATCAAATTCTTGAGATTTATTTTGTGACAATTCTGGTTCCAAGACAAAACCAGTTATTGAAACAGTATCCATAGTTGCATTAGCTTTCTGAATAGAAAGTTCATCTGTAAAGTTTGCATGATTCAAAATTGTCACATTGGTATCTGTATCTTGAGATATTGCACTTTCTGATGATGTTGGTATTTTATCAGCAGAGAATAGAGAGAGTAGAATATTGCCATAAGATGGTTCAACATACTGAAAACCTAAGATTATTGAAAAAGTAATGCCAATAAGCCATATTAATCTCTTTGTTTCTAGATGAAACATTGACAAAAAATCTCCACCCATTTTGCTAAAATTCTTCAACTATTATCAATTAACAAGAATTTGCATGCATCACCTCTGCAAAAAAAAAAACACCAAAAGAATCAAACATCAAGTTTGAAAGAATGTCTCTATCTAAGTTAAAGAAAATTATGCAAAAAAATACTAACCAAACCAAACAATAGAACAGAATTTTTTTACCATTTTCTCAGAAAATCAAATATGTATTTGGACTGAAACTAAAATGTAATTGGCCTAAGAAAATGTAGAGAAAGTCAAGAATGAAAGAAAAATCAAAACAAAAAACAAGAAAATGAAAGAAACTCACATAAACACAACAAGAATTCACCAAAATGTGACTTGTCACTAACCAAACAACAAAGGTTCAATCCTAATGACACCAAATTTAACATGCAAAACCAAATAAAACAATCAAGAAAAAAATGAATATTTTTCATAACAAAAAATATAGAAAAAAAGAAAAGAAAAGAGAAAGCACATAGGTAAATATGAACTTTACCACAAAAAGAAAAAAAATAATGTACCTTGTGTGGTACACACTTGAAGAAAAGATTCTCAAGAAGAGTTAACTTGAAGAGGTTCCAAGATTTGTTCTTTATCTTTTGTCTTTATTTTGCATGCAGTTTCAGAACAAAACACAAACTTGGGTAGCTTGTAGAATTCTTTAATATATTGAAAGAAAAAAAAAGTGTAACATTTAAGAATTGTGGCACAAATATCAAAATTGGACGTTCCTTCAACGGTGTTACTACTAACCATATAAACATGAATTAAAAGCTATGTGACAATATTTCTTTTTTTTAGTGTATACTATAAAGTTTTTCACAATCAAAGTGGCATAATGAAACTTTCTTGTTCTGACAAGTAATAATAATACTTTAGGTTTATGAACGCCACCGCAACATTAGAGCAGTCAGCAAATTTAATTTTGCTTGTGGAAAAGAAAAGTAAACGGATGTATTATTTTATGCAAAAATTGATTGGAAATGGACAAAAATATCGACCTCACCCGAAAAAAATATCTATATGTATATTAGATAATTTGAATATGACATTAAATTGATTGAGGTTTTGTTTTAATAAGCTATGAAACAATAATACTTGTGATTAAATGATTGATTCAAGAGGTTAATAAACTTCATCAAATAATGAATAGTTGATAATAAAGTTTAACTTTCGAATAGAATCATTTTTGATAAAATATATTTACCTCATGATCAAACTCCACCAAATTACCATGACTATTTTTCCTTTGTAATAAGAGATTTAACAAAAAAGTTATAATGTTAATAATACTATATATGTATAACATATTCCTAAAAAATTATAATACTATGTATAATATACACTTTCAACCCATTTTTTTTTATTAGTTCAAATCCACAAATTCCACTAAATTTAGATAGAACTCAACCAACAAAAAAGAGAGTTGAAAAATATTTATTTTTAAAGAATTGAAAGATATGTATTTTTCTTTTCCTTAACTAAAAAAAATATTTTTTTTAAATTAAAAGTGTGCTGTTAGCACTTTTTATAATACTTTAACGTTAATTTTTTTGAGTTTTTTTATTATTACAAATTAGATCGCGGAGTCTGTCTTGCTTTAATTATTTTATTTTTTTAATAATTCTATTTTACTTCTATTTAATAGAAGTGTTCACAGGTAGGTATACAAGTCAAGTCTCCCAAACCAATCTCAACATCTAATCAAGTTTGGGATCAACATAAACCCAAGAAGAGGAACATCAAATCAAGTTCACTTTTTATTTCTCTAGTAAATACAAAAATAATCACATTCACCTAATCTTAATTCTTAGTGTCTTCATCCATAAGCAGAGGAACATGAGTTCTATCGATGAGGAAATTCTCATAAATGAAACCAGCAAGCCCACTACCAATGAGAGGCCCTACCCAAAAAACCCATTGGTCAGTCCAATTTCTACTAACCAAAGCAGGCCCAAAAGATCTTGCTGGATTCATGGAAGCACCTGCGAAAGCCCCGCCAGCCAAGATGTTAGCCCCTACAACAAATCCAACCAAAATTGGGCCAAGTCCAGCAAGTCCTCCTTTCTTTGGATCAACCATAGTTGCATACACGGTGAACAACAAAGAGAATGTCAACACAATTTCCCAAACTACTCCTTGAGTACACCCTACTCCACTTTTAAGTGTATGAACCGTAATTGTCTGTTGATCATGTAAGAGACAATGTACAATCATATTCTTAATTAGTTCTTCAACAATAAAAGATACAAATTGATATTATCTACTTTCTTTTTATAATCCAGAATATCTGGATCATTATTTTCTCTATCATTTGTATTGAATGAAATAATTTTAAATATAAAAAATAATATAAGTTATTCAAGAATATATGTAGTATTTTAATTTTTATTTTTGCATTGTCTGGTGACTTCTAGTCAGATATGAGATTTTCAATGTCCGTTCCGGGGGTTCATTGTTGCCTAGATGCAACATAAGGGAGTAAGGATGTTTCTTGTATGGTGCTTCATCTTGAGGCGGTACATCTCTATACTGATGAATAGAAAAGTACGTGACGAGAGGAACTCAAGACTTATTGGAGTTTGTTTATGGCGTTTGAAAAGTCTATGAGGATGGTTGAGCAATGAATATTTGGAAGGTGTATAAGTTTTCATGTCATGAGTCGTGCATGTCACCACCCTGGTGGCCTGGTTTGTGTTACTAATGAGACAGGGGAATTTAAGAGCCACATTTTACATATTTCAAAACCATCTAGAAAAGACCCCAATACTCTGTGTGAATAAGGGGCTAGTTTTGGATTCAAGACCGTTAGGGAATGTCCTCCAAGAACCTATGTTCATCATGAAGAGTATACCTCATGGTTGTTGTCTTGCGTTATCCAAGGCATCAAAAAACGCTCTTATCATGTGGATGTTAAGTCGGTTTATATAGGAGCTTCATTAGTTGTCATTGCTTCCTCGTCGCACATTACAAGTTTTAAAGCCTCGAACTAGGAAGGATTGCAGGTTTAAGAATCACAAGTCCTTGCAACAATATCACATTTTTGGTTGCTTGGCTAAATGGAGAGGAGTGGGTGGTCTTGCGAAGTTGGTTGAATTTGTGTTGGGAGATTATGGGCTATGGTGTGAGTTATGGAAGAGATTATTTTGAGGATGAAGACAAAAGAATGGCCATAATATCAAACAATACTTTCGTAAGGCTGTAGATGGACACTTCGCAACGGCTGTGAAGGTGTTTGGGTCATCCAATGTGGCCCTATATAACAAAGCTATGATGGAGGTTTTGGGGGATAAACACCTGTACAAGTCACCTCCCTCCAAGCCAACCACCATATTTTTTGTAGCTCCCCTTGTGATTGAAGTTGACATTGTTCTCAGGTTTATTAAATTGTTCCCCAAAAGGACATGGTGTTGTAGAGATGGTTTGTGGACCCAACCCCTATTATTTGTGTTGAGTGGAAGAGGTTTTGTTCTGACAAGAGATATTTTATGTGCTATCACTCTAGGGTTAACTTATGGATAAGAATAAGGTGTCCGTTGAGTTTGGTATAATTTGTAGCTTTTTCACCCTTGACACGGTTATTAAAACATGTTGGTGGAATGCGCCTTATTGTAGTATGTACTAGTTGGAGGCGTCCGATATCCAAGGTTGCTATGAAATAAGTCCGTAAGGATGTGTCCTAATATCTCAATGACTTTTAGTTTGGTGTTGGGATTTCAGGTGGTGCAAAGGTCTTTTTTATGACGCTAACACTACAAGAAAATTGCCATATAGCAACGGTCACTTTTAGCAACTGTAGAAAAAAGAGTTGCTATAGATAAAATTTAGCAACTGATGTTCCAATACCCCGTTGCTATAGGTTAAGAATGAAAAAGCGCCACTCAAAACCTTTATAAACCAATAGACAAAATCATTTTATAAACCAATATTTAAAAACTACTTCTAAGAAAAAAAACTAAAACAAAATCCGCTTGATGATGGAAACTGCCAACGATTTTGTAGTGATGATTCAGTTAGGCTATTTATGAAATTGCCATTAAAAAATGATTCCCGTGTTTTGTTAGAGAGAAAACTGGAATAAAAGTCAAGAAAAGTTGTTTCCCTTTTTCTGTTTTTAAAAACTGAAAACGCGGAACTGTTTTGAAAACTGAA
>Ga0315914_1000211_pt1 | contig 61580 bp, 34 predicted proteins | sample MpolenodulesMG_FD_203920 | JGI IMG/M metagenome (GOLD analysis project Ga0315914, IMG submission 203920) | Medicago polymorpha root nodule microbial communities from Los Angeles, California, United States - elongated nodules | ecosystem: Host-associated > Plants > Roots > Nodule | place: USA...
TTTAAAATACCTCTCTGCCGAAATTTTTTACTGAAAATTAGAGACCAGTTAAGGCCAAACGGCGTACGAATGCAGAGTCAAACGACGCGTGTCAGTGACGTCTTAGGTCAAAAATTGGGGTATGACAAAGAGTACAGATATTTTTTGAATTCTTTGGGGATTGGGATCTCGCTACTGTGCCTAAGGCTTTGTTTGTGAGTTTTGAGTGGGAGGGAAGGAAAGGCTTAGGAGGGGAAGGGAAGGGAGAAAGGAGGGAAAGCCTTCCCCTTGTTTGGGAGTTAAAGAAACCAACAAGGAAAGGAAATAGAGAGCTTATGTGATAATTTTACTATTTTACCATTTTTTTTTCTCTTAAAATCAATACATTGTGATATACTTTGTAATTTATCTTGTAAGTTATAATTGAAATTTTGAATAATTATGATGACAAAATTGTCAATTTGTATGTTTAACCCCCCAAAACCCCCCAATTTGGGGGAACTTTAAAATTGGACAAATGAACCCTTCAAAACCCCACAAAACCTTTCCCTGTCTTTTTAAAACTCTCAAAGAAGGGTTTACCTCTCCATAAGCCTTTCCTTTCCTTCCCCTCCCTCTTCACAACCCCTCATTTGATTTATATTATCATTAATCATCCTTGATGTTTTCATGCAATATACTTCTTTCTTAGAATTCCACTTTAATGAGCTAAAATCCATTTTCTGGTGACATGAATAATTCTATATATTAATCTTGTTGTGGAGTAGTTTCACGTGTCATCGTGCTTCTTGTTGTATTGTTCATAAATCACAACTATATCATTTGTTTGTTATATACAACATTTGATACACAAACATCAACATTAAAAAACATCTAGCCTTGCCAAAGAAATTTCTGAAATTAAGAAAACAACCAGACTATATATAATGTATCATGTGATAATAGTAGAATCTGCCAAAGCCAAAACCATGGCATAGAAGAGATTTAACACAACAAAATGCATAATCTAAACGTCTATAAATAAAATAAATATTCAACATTAACAACATTGCGGGGATAGCTCAGTTGGGAGAGCGTCAGACTGAAGATCTGAAGGTCGCGTGTTCGATCCACGCTCACCGCAAATTCAAGTTTTTTTTTCTTTTTTCATATTAAACCTTCAAGCAATATTTGTCTGCATAGTTAGATAAGCAAGGAGGTATTGAAAACATAAATGAATATAATAACATTAATGATTCAGCTCATGTATTTATTTCTGAATATTTATGCATGATTTAACTTTTAAGAAAAAAATTAAATAATGGAAACATATTTAATTGAAATAATATACTGTATGATTAAAGAATATTAGACTTTCAGTCATAGAAAATAATATTTGGACATCTAATTAACCCACGATATAAAAAATAAAATAATGGAAGAATAGTAAGATACATATAGGCAAAATAATTGCTACAAAAAATAATATATACAATAAATTATTTGTCTTAATAAAATGCAGTGAGTGTAAATAAGTTTTATACAGTGTCCATAAAAATTAAGTGTCATACCCCAATTTTTCCGAAAAATGACGCGACATTAAGTATTTTAAAATTTAATTTGATTTTAAAATTTAATTTAATTTTAAAATTTAAAATTAAAGTGAGTTTAGATTTAATATATATATATGATGAGTTTTAATTAGATACCTTTGTAAAATGAATTTTTGTATTTTTTGACAAGCACATATTTGTATCTGTATTTCAAAATTAATAACATGACATGCAAAAATAAAATAATTCTATTAAAACTAATTTAGAAAGGAAGTGTATGCCAACTAATTAATTAAAAAAAAAATCTATATAATTAGACAACAAGGATAAAATGTGGATAGATAGATATGAGTAAGATATACATAAAATCCTTTAAAGCCTTCTCATTGGTTGCTTGAAACCACATAATTTTCAACCACCAATTTCCACATATGTTTCCAACCACAAATCCCTATGATTTTCTTTCCCTACATATGCTGTTATTCTCAGTCTCTCTTTCCACACATTTCTAGTATCAGTTATTTGAGTGAACTAAGTTTTTAACTCAACAACAAGAAAAACTTGAAAGCTTGGAACAAACCATGGCATTGATGGCTGCTACAGCAAGTTCAGCAGCTGTTGTTAAACAAACTCCTTTCCTTGGTCAAAGGAAGGGTGCTGCCAACCCTCTTAGAGATGTTGTAGCCATGGGAACCTCAAGATTTACCATGGTATTTCCTCTTTTCCCTACTTTTTTAAGTAAAAATTGTTAATATATTTATAGGAATAACATTCATTTTGGTCCTTAAATGTGTGGTGTGACTAATATTGTATCTAATAAAGTATGAGTTTGTCTAATTAAGTAAAATAGACTTGCACCATGCATAAGTATGTTTTTTATGATTGGATCAATATATCATGTCATATCTTATTTTATTTACTAGTAAGATTTATTGATCCAATGGTAAAACTAACTTATCCATGATGCAAGATTTGTCTCGCACCATAGAGTTGGCCATAAAGCATTATATTTTGTTAGTAATGTTATAGACTAAATTGACTAAAGTTAGACACATTCAAAGATTAATGGAAGACACGTTCCGGGAGTAAAATGACTATAAAAACACGTTTAGATATGTTTTTATTTGTTATACATGCAAATCCAATGACTAGCATATTTATGTTCTAAAATAATTGTCTGCTCGTGTATTTATATAGTGTTGGTTATGTGGCTGATACATGCATTGTGTTTGTGATTGTAAAGGGAAATGAATTGTGGTATGGACCAGACAGAGTGAAATATTTGGGACCATTTTCAGCTCAGACTCCTTCATACTTAACTGGAGAATTCCCTGGTGATTATGGATGGGATACTGCTGGTTTATCTGCTGATCCTGAAGCATTTGCCAAGAACAGGGCTCTTGAGGTTAGTTTTCATGCTTAAAATTGCTCCAATACAATGGTTCTTTCTCATTCCATAACCATTCTTATTTTTTTTTTCTTTCTAAATATTTCAATTACCAAAACATTCTAGAGTGAATAATTTATATAAGTGACACCGATAAAGATACTAAATTATGTTGAATTTTGAAGGTGATCCATGGAAGATGGGCTATGCTAGGAGCACTAGGATGCATCACACCAGAAGTACTTGAAAAATGGGTAAGAGTTGACTTCAAAGAACCAGTTTGGTTCAAAGCAGGATCACAAATCTTCTCAGAAGGTGGTCTTGACTATTTAGGGAACCCAAACCTTGTTCATGCACAAAGCATCTTAGCAGTACTAGGTTTCCAAGTTGTTCTAATGGGTCTTGTCGAAGGGTTTCGCATCAATGGTCTTCCTGGTGTCGGAGAGGGCAACAACCTTTACCCTGGTGGCCAATACTTTGACCCTCTTGGTCTAGCCGACGATCCAGTTACTTTTGCCGAACTTAAAGTGAAGGAAATCAAGAATGGAAGATTGGCTATGTTTTCAATGTTTGGTTTCTTTGTTCAAGCTATTGTTACTGGTAAAGGACCTTTGGAGAATCTTTTGGATCACATTGATAACCCTGTTGCCAATAATGCTTGGGTTTATGCCACCAAGTTTGTGCCTGGTTCTTAAACATCAATGTTATCTATGATTGCCTTTGTGTGGGTGATGATTAGACATGGCATTTATGTGTAAATTATGATCTTAATGATTAGTGTATCTGTTTTTGGTTCTTAAGGACTGATGTTCATTTTAAAGATGGAAGATCTCATGTTGATATGTTTTGTTCAAACTAACAAACTAAAAAAAAAAATGTTAATGTAATTTATTTAAACCAACCAACAAGGAAGCCATATAAATATGAAGAGGGAAAAAAAAAACTTAAGTGCCGTTGTATAAATACTATTTGTGCTCGTTATTGATTTGAATTGTGATCGAAGAACCCTATAACAGCACACAGAAATGTTCTCAAGTTTTGTCGCACAAATATTAGAGCAATGTTGACTAAATGGATATCAATAGTTTCATTTTTTATTAATTTTTTAACAAAACTATAATCGAGCTACTTTACCGCTTACAATTACGAAAACTTCATTTGAATGTGCAATGGAGAGTGTATGCAAAGCCACTACGGATTATTCTAGTGGCGAGGAGTTTGGAGTATGCATGGGGTTCTAGGTTTTTGCTTATGGAACTCAGAATCTCTTTTTCATCTTGAAGGAGAAGGAAGAAAATAATTCTATGGGGGAAGATGTTTTTGCTTATGGCTATTGGGTTTGGATGTCATGTCTTCGAGGACACAGTGAATGATAGTGGTGGTGATGATGTGGTGGTGGTAGTGGAGAAGTGTCGTTAGACTCGACATAAGAGCGAGAAGATAGAAGAAGGAATCCAATGTGGTGGGGAGTAATGATGAAATTCATGAGCATGAGGGGGGACTTGGTCAATACCGCATCCTAGAAGCCACTGTAGAGCAAATACAAACAAAACCATCAGAAAACATGAACCAGCATCTATTGGCCTTTCTTTCTCGATCTAAACTGATAATAAGTAGAAGTTATTGGAGCTTTTCTTTTATGAATCAAACAATTTAAGGGTGAAAATTCATCCGAAATGGGTAAAGAATACATAAACACAAAACTCTGATTACATGCTCCCTATATGTTTGGCATGTCACGTGATAACTCAAACCTCTTCCCCTTTCCCCTTAACAAGGGAAACAAAATTTATCTTGATAGAGAATTCAAAATAAAGGGGAGGAAAAAACAAAAATGTGAAAAAGTAAACTGTTAGGATGATATGGTATAAATGATACATTAGAGGTAATGCAGTTATGCAACCATGCCGGACACCGTAAAGATCAAGCAAGATCTGGGAAATCAAATGCCATTTACATTTATGTATATGGTCACTATCGACGTCCTCTCCCACGGCCACCCCCACGGCCACCTCTCCCACGGCCACCCCCACGGCCACCTCTCCCACGGCCATTAAATACTGGTCCCTGCGACTTGAGCCCTAACGACTGAACTCCCCTCTTTTTCCAGGGTTCCACTTTTTTATCTATATCATCTTCATTGTAGGTTGCCCTGTTTCTCGAAGTGAAGGTTATTTCCCGTGATCCCCCAGGACCCTGCTTAACACCACGTGGAATATGAGAGGATTGTCGTTCATCTTTAAGAGCTTCCACTCTATCTCCCATAGGAAGTGATTCCTCATCTGCAATTGATTTTCGGCTCCAAAATGCCTCTGCATGCTGCTCATCCTTAATTTCATACATCCTACATTATGTGACAATGTTTCAGAAATCAACACTATAAAAAACAAAATAAGATACTCCATTTTATTTCATTATTAACATGCAGAGAATAATCTACAAAATCTCCTGGATAAGAAAACCGGTGTGATGATTACAGAAATTATATTAAAATGCACCTATTAATATGATGAATCAACACATTTATCTCCCATAAAAGGAAAAGAAACCATACAAATTGGTAACAGATTCTCACCTTGGAACTCGAGTTTTCTCGTTTGTTTTATTTGCAGGTTCGTCTTCAGATGCATCATCTTCACCTAGACTTAGATCGTCATCAGACATGACAGGTTCGAAATGTTCCTTCAACAAGGACGTTTGCTTTTTAGCACCCATGGGATGCAAAGCCAGATATTCTTCAGAGTCCTCCTTGATCTCAAATTCCTAAAGCCAAATAAGTAATAATTGTCAGAGAGAAACGTGCCTAATTTAAAGACAGTGCAGTCATAGCAACGCATCAAAATTTCATCATTGCATTCAAATATATATTAATGCTGAAGTGAAATCTGAATTTTTTGGAAGCATTACTTTAAGCATCCGTACAAAACAAAAAAAACTGAGGAAAAGTTACAATGTTTAAATGTTGGCAGTTAGGAGTAATTTGAACCTTCACACTTCAGGAGAGAAAAGGCTGAGGGGGAGTATACGACATTAAAAAGGCTAAAAAAACTGACACATTTCAGAATACAGTACCTTATTTGTAAATATAGCTTTAAATCTATCATCTTCAAGATCTTGCATGCTAAGCCCTTTCTTTTTCTTGGATGCCTTTTTAATTTCAACATCTTCAACAGCATCTCTCTTCTCATTTTCCACATCTTCACTTTCAAGGAGGCGAGCTGCAAGGAGCCGATTAACTTTGGGTAATTTTCTCTTGATCTGCAAGGAAAGTGATTGATCCATTGCCGTGGATTAATATTTCTATATAAATCACTTAATCACCCTTGACAATGTAAAATATGCAAAGAAAATGTAAATGCTTAGTAATTTTCTCTTGATCTGCAAGGAAAGTGATTGATCCATTGCCGTGGATTAATATTTCTATATAAATCACTTAATCACCCTTGACAATGTAAAATATGCAAAGAAAATGTAAATGCTTAGTAAAGCAGTCAACCGTAATTCTTGAGGCCCGTTCAGCTTCTAATTTTTCTCGCTTGCGCTGTTCAATATAATTTTCAGCATCAGAAGTACCCGCCAAATCTTCTGCCTGCAAGAATTAATACGTCATATAAGAGAACAAAAGCAGAATCTAGGTCTGGCAACATCTAAAAACAACCATTATGGCATTATTGTAATCAAGAAAGATATGATAGATTGTTCATAAAAATAAAGATTTATTAAAGTGACAGGAGGGAGAGCATAACAAAGCAGCGGATCCATCTGATATCCTCCAAAACATAAAAAACACAATGAAAACAAGAAGGAAAAAAAAAATCTAGTCTTCTTCCAAATGAAGTCTAAACATCGTTCAGAAGTCATTTGATATATAGTAGAACACTTTAAAGTCTAAATAAAGCAGACTGAAATAAAATTAAAAAAGAAATTTAAAACCTAACAAATTAAACTAACTGGTCCTACGCTAAAAAATGGATAGAAAACTCTGTTAAGAACTGCCGTTGTGATGTGTTCAACACTCAGGATGCAATCTAGGCATCCATACCAATTTCATATATTACTCAACAATGGTGAGGGAAAAGTACAAGTCTTTCATCCTATAATAGGGTTGTTGAATTCAACTTTAGAAGTTTACTTGCACGAAGCCATAAACCTACTGTGATCAAATATTTTTAAGAAAATAGAGAAAACAGTCAAACAGTCCAACCTTTCCTGAACACTTTTCTTTTAAAAACTCTTCCTCTCGTTGCCCAAACTTGTTTAAACAGGGGATGCTACCGACTGTCAAGGTAAATTAACAGTAATTCCTATAGGATTTCAGGAGGTCTTGGCAGGTTTCCAGTGTCATTCATATAAATTCTATAAAAAAAATTATTGAAAATGAGGAAAATTCAACGGTGAATATTGCACAAAGGAGCCCCTAGTGGGCAATACTCCACCATTGCATGATTGATAGCACCTAGTCCGTTTTCTTTTCAAACTTGCAACTTTCCTCAATGTTTTTTTTTTTTTGCAAGGAACTTTCCTCGTTGTTATTAACCGGTAAAATTCATTATCCACAGTAGCATACATGACTACATGAACTCGCAGATGTCAATTTAATATATCTGTTATGGTTCTTTTTTGCAAGACTAGAAAAGATAAACCGAGGAAGATACTTCCCTACACTTGAAAATGTTCCAATCAAAACTAAACAAAACCAAAACATCCCTTTTAAGGAAAGGAAACCTTTATTTACAAGTACCCTACTCCCCTAACAACAGAGATAGGGATTAACAGAAAATATATAACCACCTAACTAACTCAAAAGGTAGTTAAATCTTATTGTCTACTATGATAGAGTAGCAAAGGCTACTCTATATAGAAAAACAAAAAAAGTTCTCAGCATTTCAATAACTCGTGAAATACATCTAAATGAATAAGGAATATGTCAAAGACAACTTACCTTTTTGTATAATTTATAATTAATAAAGAAGCCGTGCATGTAGGCTCTAAGTACATTGGTGCCAATCAGGTGGGCCAAATTTAACTTGTCAAGCTCCTCCTTTGTCAAAAATTTGTAATGATCATAAATAGTTGTTTGTCCACCCATCTCTAGTTCCTCCTGTAAAAATAGTTCTGATGTCAATAAGCAAAAGAAAGACTACGTACTGTAATAGCAATACCGAAGTAATAACGATCATACCGTGAAATTTTCTAGAGAAGAACACCATTTGGGGACAGGTCCGAGGGATGGTATTATGTAGGATGGTATTTGGCTACAGTCCAAGGCCAACAGGATCAAACCACTACCAGGAAATGTACACACGTCATTTATTTCTCCTGTTGTCGGCTCAATGCTGGTTAAACTTTCTCCCTGAAAACAGAGTACAATCTGTCATATGGCAACCAATGTTGATGAAAGCACAATATAAATGCTGCAATTACGTTTAAAAAGGCACTCTAAAAGGGAACTGGGTGTTTTTGGCTGCCCAAATCTCATATCGAGTAGTATCGGATGCTCGGTGGAGTGTTTAAGTGGCTTGGTCTTCCCCCTTGATAGCAAACTTTTAAGGGAGGATTCACCAAGTGTTTAGATACTTGACATTCCAAGCCCATCTAAACATATTATTAAAGATTTAAAAACAGTAGTCTATCGCCCGTGCATTGCACAGGTTAACACACTAGCTATTTATAAAAATATATTGCAAGTAACAAGTGACCAGCAAACCACAGTATGAAGGTGCTGACTTGAGTATAACTATTTTAATCTTCCAAAAAGGATTTTCGTATAACTTTACAATTAATAGCATACTAGACTAGCACCTGGTTGCACATGCTCAGCAGTCAAATTTAACTTATCATGGTTAGAGTATCTACAAATTTTGTCAAGAATTTGAGAGCTGTTTGTAACAGCTTTTTTCCTGAAACAATCACTTTGTTTTAAACAAAATAATCACTTTTAGAAGTTTCCATCTGTTTGTTAGAGATTTTCAGAAAAATGAGAATTGAAAAAATCTAAAAACTGCTTCAAATGAGAAGTTGTTTTGACTTTTGAGTAGCCTCTCCAGAAAAATAATTTTGACAACTGATTTTTTTTCAAATAAAAAAGTGACTTTCATTATTGTAAACGCACACAGCTTCTGTATTTTCAAAAATATCTAAAAATAATCTCTAAATTATTGACTATCAAAATCACTTTAGTTTTATAATTCGTAACAAAAGGACCCTGAATCGGTTCCATAGCATTAAACATAACACTATAACTCAAACATAATATCTATTTCTGAAAATTTTCTTCTTTATTAGTACTGACTTTTAATTTTTAGTTCATTTAATTGTTTTTCTTTTTGTTCTAATCCTAGCTGAATATCTTCTCCCAATTTCCATTTTCTCTTCAGATTCCCATCATCTCTTTTCTAGCCTACTGCAGCCAATCTCCTACTATCACTACGTTTTGAAAAAATAAAATAAAATCATTCAATATATATTCATTCTTTTAATAGAAGTATGTTATGTTTTAAATTCTACAAATTATTATATTTATATATATGGAATGCTTGAAAATTATCATATCATTCAACATTATTGATACTTTTTCGCCCAACAGAATGTTGCTCATATGATAGTAAAAACAGACACTACAACATTCAAACATAATGAACGAAAACAATCATGCTCAAGGGGCAGAGATAAATTTGGAGATGTTAAACTGTTAATCAGAAAACATGAGAGCAGGAATCAATTCACTAACCGTGTCAGGATCCCATATCCTAACGACATGTTTATCGCTAGTTATCAACTTTGGTCCTTCGAAGTTAAGAGTACGATGCCACTTTATGTCCAATATGGAACTGCCATACCTGTATGACAATTTTTAACCAACAAACCATTAATATAGATATATAAGTGATAGAAACAAATCGCAAACAGATCTCTAAAAGGAGAATGCCAACTTACATGTGATCTTGTATTCGTACAGGACGTGACGAGCGCAGGTCATAGATGAGAACCTGCATATGCCATATTAAATGTAAATAATATCCAATGTTGAAGGAAAAAAATATAACCATGGGTATGTAGCTTAGCTAGTGACAATGTGAATATGTGATCCCACGACATATACAAATAGCAATTAGGAAAAATACAGAAAACTTTACCATCACATACCCCAGCATCCCTTATCACATACCCTAGTGCCACATTCCTGAACTAAGTATATGGAACTAGACCTTTTCCTTGTTAGAGAAAAGGTGTTACTCGAAAAGTCATATCCCCAGCAGAAAATTTGGTAAGCACACACACTAACCAAAACAATCTTATGCGGACTTGGTGACATGTGCGACAAACTCAGTGATTTATGATTCTCTTTTATTTTCCCACCTTGAGTTTCAGGGAGAAGGGCTCTACGTATCACTTGTTTTGTTAGAACTCTGAACTGAGCCAACAGAACTTTCCTTCTCCTATCACTTTATCTTAATATCGCTCTCTTTGATCATCTCATACCAAACTTGACTATTGAACTATAATATACTGCAGTGAAAATAGCACCATACCTTTCCTGCACTACTTCCAACAGCCATTAAGAAGTCCCCATCACCATCAAACTCCAATGCTGTGACCTCCTACAAGTATAGAAAATTAAACAAAAAATATGTCAATTCAAAACAAAATTTACGAAGAAATTTAAAACCTCGGATTCAATTATGACGTGTAAACGTGAGAAGGATGTTTCCAGACCACATGGAACTTATAAAAGCACATAAATAGTTAGCGGCCATGTGCACAAGATTGTGATCCATCACATTTGCCTTATAACAGTTTCAGCACTTCCAGTGTAAAAAATCATATCATCATATCTTCTCTACATTGAATATAAATTAAATGAAATAATTTCACATACCATTTTAGTGTAATTACAAATTATTTAATTGTGAAAATAAAATTATTATAATAGCGGTCATCCTACTACATGCCAAAACTGTTATCATAGTATTGGTGCCGGCTGTTCTGCGCCGCTATCTGGGATCGATAACAGAGCTCAAAATAGTCTACTGTGATAGAGAATAAATGCTACCTGGTCAACATCACCACTAGGTCCAACAGCATCAATTCTACCGACTGAAGATCTCACACGTGGGTCGAAGCATTCCACAGCACCATCTTCACCACCACAGGCAACTAACCCATGAACCTTGCTAAAATTCAGGTAAGATTCAAGTTTCACTAATTCAATACAGGGTACATAAACAAGAATGAAAAGCTTTTATAAATGAAGAAAATAATGCAGGGTAAATTAGGATTTAAGTTTTACTACTTACCTTCGACAAACTACATTCAACGCGGGGGATTGCGTGGTAAGGGAGGAGAGAAATCGCCCCTGACAATTAAGAAAAGAAGGCAAGCATTGACATGAAAAATCAAATATGTTTTCTTTTATAAAAGAGATGCAAATCACAAGACAGAATAGAAGTTATCATGTATATACCAGATATGGGATACCAAGAGCCAATCAAAAAAGCTTAGTAAAGGTATATTTCAAATAATCCATAAAAATAATTAAAAAATAATTTAAACAAGGAGTAACATTTGATAGATAATAATACAAACAGCTTTCCATATTTAATAATAAATTACTTCTTCACCAAAATTCAACCAGTCTGAAAAGGCATTTGTATGAAACTGATGATGCTGTAATAATAATAGCAAACTGTTTTTTTATGAACAAATAACAATAGCAAGTTAAAAGCTAAACACCTGCTCTAAGTTAATTCTGTAAAGATCCGGGGAAGAGGCAGCACAAAGCAAGTCACAAGACCAGTTGTCATAAGTAATATCCCTTCCCATCCTGTCATAAGAGAACATCAAGTCGTGTTACGACACTTGTAAAAGTTGACCCCAAAGAAATCTGATTATATCATGGTTGGGTGAAGTAGCGTGCATGTTTAACCAAACAATCAATTGCAGCTACTCATAAGATAACAGGAATTTTATGAAGAAATGCATTGACGAAGCATTAGAGAGGAAATTATTTTGAAAGTATATGATAATAATTTCTATTGAAAGATTTTTTAAGTTATGTAACTTAATCTAACAGCAACTAGTAACTACTCCATAATTTGAATGATTTTGAACAGAGTTTCCAACTGATAACCAAGTAGTGCAGCACAACAGAATAAAAACCATTATACGATAAAGAATTGATTTCTACTCAAATGATCATAGCTAAAATATCAAAGAAACTACTGAGTGCCAACTACTGCAGAACAAACATACACTTTGCAGTAGACCAAGCTTCTAACGAAGTATTTCCAAATCTTTCATAGAAAGATAAAAAAATTCAATCCAAACTTTCTACTCCCTCCGTCCCTATTTATAAGACTCTTTGGCACATTTACACATATTCAGAAAAGTTGGTAATATAATTAATGTCTATTTTGTGTGTAACTACTACTAAATTGCCCCTTGTTTATAGATGTATTCAATTTGACTTTTCATCTTCTAAGACAAATTGTAGTATTAATAAGGGATATATATGGACAAAAAAACCAATAAATGCATCTAGTGAATTGGAAAGGGTCTTACATTTAGGGACAAACAAAACTTCCAAAAGGGTCTTATAAATAGGGATGGAGGGAGTACTTTCCTACAATTCTATAATTGGATCCACAACAAAGGAAAAATTCTGGATAATAAATCATAATCCAGAGGAAAGATATTACTATATGCAACTAGCATATCAGAAGAACAATCAGAACAAATTATCGAAATATAGCATCCAAATAACAGCTCTCTTCATTATTATACACACACACACACAACAACTCCGGATAAATTTCAGTGCCATTACTGCTTTATAACAATAACCATAATAAAACCGAAATTTATCAGGATTAGTTGTTTATTATGGCTTTAAAGCTCTTTGTATTTGTACAAATTCATCACATCAAGAGAATTTAGAGCTCCGGATGAGTACCTTATCTGTTCAAGTTTTCACAAGCGGTTCCTTTTTAATCTTCATTAGCGTTTAATTGTTTAATATAAATTAAATTCACTAAACACATTGACAAAAAAATTATTTGTTTTCTAATCCAAGTCAAGAACGAGTCTGAGTTCAACCCCAATTTCACTAAATATGGGAATGTGTGATGATGAGAAGCTGAAATTCTTATTTAAGGTAGAAACAAAAGAAGAACATAAGAATGAGTAAGTTAATATTGAACTTAATTACCATAGAAAATCTTAGTTTCTGTACTAAAATTAAGAGTCAATAACAAGTTCAGTACAGAAACTAAAATTTTCTATGGTAATTAAGTTCAATATTAATACTTTTAGTGTATATGAAACCTAGATGCTCCACAAAACACATCAATGTGATAATTAGCTTTTTTTGGCATAAAACAAACTTTATATTTTGAGAGCAAATGACATAAAGCCTAAAGAAGGAACCTTGGTATTCGCAAACTGTAGTGCTTTCCATATTTTGCATGTAGATTTATAGAGCGATCAGCACATAAAAATGCAAGTTTTGAATAGTCATCAGATAAAACCTACACCAGAAAAAATATTTAGTTATCAAATAAAAAGATTACAGATATACATGGGTAAACGTAAGTCAACCGCCTGATTCGTTTGTAAAGGATTTCTTGCAAACACAAAGGAAAGATTAATTTCAATATAAATGAAATGAAGCACAAAAACAATCGGAACATAATTTTACATGACATGTGAAAACTGCAAGAATACAAGTCTACCTATAAATTAAAAACAACAGATGTGTTAAAACTGCATCATACAAACTGTTGAATAGAACATGCAACACCAAAGTTATTAAAAACAAACAACTACACAGAAGAATGATTATAGGACTCAAGCCTGATATACATGAAATCATATAAGGAGAAGAGAAAAGTGAATGAAGATAACAAACATCATAAATTTGAAATTGGAATCTTTCTAAACAAATCAGATAAACGAGTTTCCTTAATTTATAAGTAAATTTTCTCCAAAAGGGAATAAGGAAAAACTATTTTATCATGAAAAGTTGAACTTCTTCCTTTAAGTTTGTTCTACATCGCGAAGAACTTTCCTATAGTATTTTAGTATAATTGAACAAAGAGCATGACACTAAATTCTTCAAGAAGTAAATCTAAAGGTCCATTATCTATTGGAAATATTTCACCTAAGAAATAAATCAATTAAAAAATGATTTTGAATGAAACATCAGAAGGATTCTTATGCAATCACTTCATTTTCTGCTAGATAATAGTAGTATAAATCAACTATTTTGAACTAAAGTACCTGAAAATCAACGATCTCTGAATCCAAATGTCTTTCAAACTTTAATCCCAGCTCCCTGACCTCGTACACTTTTACTTGTGGTGGATATATACCTTCAATATTGAATCCACGTGAATGCCATCACTATTGAATTAATATATATCATTCCTTACTTATCACACTCTCTATGCTTTCATCAAATCAAATACTTAACAAATGCATCTTTTTCAGAAGCAAACCTCCTATCTTTTACAACACGTGACTGGTCACCTTTTAACTTAGTGTCTTAGCCAACTACAATTTGTCGCTATAATTATTTTCAAGACTTAAGGAATTCAAAACTGGACACTACAAATAAAATCAAAATCTCTACTACTCCAAGTTTTCATTTCCTGCTGGTTGTGGGAACCTAAAACATAATTTTCTCTGCCCATCTGACTTGTTTGACAGCTAACTACCAAGGCAACTAACTACCTATTACAACCGATGCAATTGAAAGCTTGAATGTCTCCACAACCACAATTGTAACAGCATATTTAGCCGAAATATCAAAAATCAAAATGTGGCCACAGCTGCAATCTAAATCCTGGGTAGCTACCAAGAAGACATGTTAATTATTATTTATGAAATGTTACCAGTCTTTTTGGATTGGCTTATTTGAGCTTACCTACTAGCTTAAAGAAGTTATGAAAACGGCTTATGAAACTTTTCATAAGCTTTTTTCAGCTTAATTTCATAAATTCTCCAAGATAGCATACGAAAACAACTTATAGCATATACAAAAACAATTTAACTTCATTTTATCTTTTCCTATAGAACAAGCTTATATAAGCTTGCTCCTATATAAGCGATTATCATGATAAGTGCTTGTGCTATAAGCTGAAAATGAGGTGTTTATCGAAACAGGGCCTAAAACAGCTTAATTTAAGTTTATTTATTTTTAGTATAAAAACAGCTTATAAATAAGTGCTTGTAATAAATATCCAAAGAACTTAGTGTACCTGAAGCAATGATGAATTCGCCATCAGGAGTAGCTTTAATCTTTGTAGTAGCAGTTGTAAACCTCAAATCTTCAATAAGTTGAACGTTTTGTGTATAACCTAATAATAACAGAAAAGAAAAGGAGTGAATAAGAGAAAACGAGAAAGTGAGAAAGGTGAAGAGAAGAATAAGAAGAAGTTAGTTATTACTTTTGATAGGACGATGAGATTGTTGCTTCTTAGTTGGAATCCATGAAGCAAGTGAAGGTTGTTGTGAAGCTATTGTGTAAACTTTTACACCGTTTATTGATGTTGATTTTATTCCTCCGTCACGAGTCGCCATTGTTGCTTGCTTCTATGAAAGAGAGAGCTGCCGGAGAAATTCGATTGCGGAGGAGGATGGTGCAACACGACGGCGCACGGGTGAAACACGTGCCAGAGAAAAATGAAGTATTCTCGTATCGTAGGGTTTAGGGAAAGAGAAAGAACATGGATATGATTCAGTGTGGTAAAGACTATCCAAATCATATACACTTATTTAATCTAATCATCAAATCAAATCATCATAAAAGTTAAATATATTGTTTAACCTTCTTTTTTTTTTTGAAAGAAAAATATATTGTTTAACCTATAAAAATCATGATATTTTCAAACATATTTTTGAATGTTCAGTAACTCATTTTTTATTTCTATTATTTTTTTACAAATTTCAAAATTAAAAACAATTATGAAAATTTCTATATTTTTAATTTTATTAAAAACATGCCTTTTTTTTTGTCCTCGTGAACTTAGCTCAGTTGGTTGGGACAATGCATAAAATATGCAAAGTCCGGGGTTCAAACCCCGGCCACTACCAAAAAAAAACATGCCGTTTTTTTATTAGTATGAAACTAGCCAATATTTATGGTTGGAAAAATTACAAAGGGAAAAAAATTTCGAGGACAAAAGTTTAAGGGAAAAAATTATTCAACCCTCTTGGTGGATTACCTGTCCTAAAAAATACTATGATATCTTTTAATTTGGGGATTTTAAAATTTGAGTTTAGAATAATATGAAAGTGAAGATATTCAAGTAATTTAGATGGACAATTCTTAGATGTAAGGAATAATTTGGAGATTTTTTCGAAACATATGATTCAAGACCAAATCTGAGGCATGGTCGATCAAACTAGTAATCCTTAGTAGTAACAAACTATATTCATGAAACTCTAACTTATTTCTTCAAGTCAACTATTAAATACCTCAAGGTTATATGATTCTATGATTGCTCTTGAATGCCCATGTTGGAGCAGAAAAGTGATATCGTGATAAATTGCAAAAAGCTTAGCAAATAGCACATCACCTTGACCATCATTGGAGAAGAACCCAGCACCAATTACCTTTATCATCCCGAATAAGACCCCAACAACAATCCCTCCACGAGAGTTACAACTTCCATCAACATTCAATTTCACAAGACCTGGTGGCTGTCATCACACCTCCTTTCTAATCTTTGCATTTGTTCCTTTGCCAAGCAGATAATGATCTATATCCTAAAAGTATGAATGTATCTAAGCACATCATACTTCTTCCATTGGTTGTCACCTAGGATCCTATGATTTCTTCATCTTGTATTTTACAGAGACAAAATGTTGATTTAACTCAAAATAAAAAACTTGCAGAAATTAAATAGCACAATTAAACCAAAAACTAATTCCAAAATGAAAATGAGTATCTATCTACAGCTAAAATGAACCTCTAATTAAGTTTTCTATCTACTTAACCAAACAAATGTGATTAATATTCCTTACAGTGAAGATATGAACACTCACTATTTATACCCTTGGGCAGCATTGTTACATTACATCAGTATTCAGTAACAACAAAATGTACATAGCATAAAATCTAAACTATGCAATACAATACAACTATGCAAAACCTACAAGTCTACAACTATACCCACAACTTCCACCATGTAACAAAATTGGTAGATTTACAATTTATTTTCCCTTCACCAACTAGTACAATAGTGTGTAACACATTCCAAAAATGTTCCCTCAAAAGGAAAGATCCTTAACGTTTTATACACTTTTGTTTTGGCAAAGAGAACATTGTTAACGTTATTGTGCTCTAGAACTCAATTTCCCCCACCATCTCCGCCGACTTTTTTCCATTTCTGAATTCCGTAATTTTAGTCTTGCTTTCGTTTCCTTTAATCGCATCTTGTATTCTTTCTTCCATCCTTCAAACCTGTGTTTGAGTTTCCGCAGTTCTTCAATGGAAGGTGGATTCGCAGACTGCCCTGTTGTTCTTACCTCGACCAAAGCCCTTGCATCTTCATCGAATGTCTGACTGCGCTGCTCAAACTCTTTCATCAGATTGCCCAAACTACCGTTGCCATCTCTCATTGCTTTGACTTCGGAAAGACTGCTAGAATACTTCAAAGGTGTGTTGCAACCGGGTGTTCGAGGAGTTCGAGATCCCATTGATGTAGCATCCTCGGAATCATAACAGAAAGGTGATGGTGATGCAACATCATGTCTTGAAGGTTGACCATTTGCATTCTCAGAAGCAAGGCTGCTTCTAGCAGCAGCAAGACTCATCTGCATTGAAATTGCAATCAGAATGTTGTGTAGAATTTGTAGGTTTCAAACGCTTACAGTTTACAAATATGACTATTATAGTAAATAAGTTTGCAAATTTTAGGTCTCAATTGCGGTAGTGTATTTAAGAATGTGTTACTGGTTGCACTTCTCTTAATTATGGATGGAGGGTTAGAGAGATACCATGCATATGTTCAAAAAGGCTACAACAAAATGAGCTAAACAAAAGCTAGGTTTGATGAGATGAATCAACACCATCCATTACAATAACATTAATGAGCATGTAAAAAATTCATGATATGAAAACATACTTGCAAAGATGACATTTGTCGTTGCCACATTTCCTCCATTGTTTTCATCCTTGTCTCGTATTCAATCCACCTTTTCTCAAATTGTTTTAGTTGTTCCCTCAACTCGGCATTTTCCTCTTCTTTTTGCTCTATAGTTGATTCGGCCTTGACAACCCGTCTTTGGAGTTCTGCTAAAGCCGAAGGCAGATTTTGACTCCGATCTTTCGATGCATCCTGTTTTTAAAAAAAGAATAAGACATTTAACAAATTGAAAGGTTTGGGAGCTTCAACAAGGTTTGGAGTTCTGCTAAAAATTGACAATTTTTAGTTGGATGGAAGTAAAAAGGAGGAGAATACTATTTAAATGTATAAAACAACTTTAAAAAAAAAAAAAAAAATCAATGACTTATCTAAATTAAAACTTTGAGGAAATCAGATTAGAATTTATTGCATATTTTTCCAAATTAAAAAAAAATGCATAGTGAAGTACCTTGTCTTCTGACATCTTCGAGCGTGACCTTCGCCTAGTTTTTCCATTCTCAGGATGTATCTTAAACTTACATAGGCTACTATTATGCCTCCGAACCAACCACCCACGAATTACTACATAAAATGGTAATGAATATTAAGAAAAGCATATATCATGCCTGTACCAAAGGTATAGTTTACAAAAATAGAACACACTAACCAGATTGTAGTAGTATGATAGCCTCTATCTCCTCGATATTTTCAGAAGAAATAGTAATAGAAGACTTCACCATAACACCATATTTCCTTCTTGCAATTTCTCCATGAACAACTACAATATAATCAAAGTAGCAATTAAGATATATGCATACAAACTATAACCGAGGTTAAGAACACTCAAGTCAACCGAGGTTAAACAAAAAACTCCGAGTTTTCTTTTTGGTTTAATATTAGTTATGTTTTTTTTGTAAAGTATCTTGAAAAAATATGCACAAAAAAAGAGAAAAAAAAATCATAAAATGAAGAACCAGCTGAACTTTTGATACAAATAAAGTAATATTGATATCCAGGCATTACATGATTGTAAAGTTGTCACTCCATTCTTAAGTTTATCGTAATGACTGCGAGCTTGATGACCCCGAACCCATTTTTGAACCCCGAGTACTCCCTGCAAAACCATTTTTCTCTTATCCTCCAATGCACCAACCTACAAAATCAACCAAAGCACAAGGATAATCACTTCAGATAAACCGCTCTATGAATTGATAAAAAAAAATTGGCTAAAACAAGACTATCAAAGTCAATCTATTTATATAACTAAAACAAGCAAACAAATTCATAGTTCAGAAGCAAAATACTCATTTGGGGAAGAAAATAGTTGATAACTTTCTAAACAGTAACTGTTAGGTGGAATCAACTGTGACTGAAGTGTTAAATGAAATAATACAAGGGGGTTGTATTGTAAGGAATGGATAAACATGAATCCATCAATACATTTAGGGTCCACTGAAAATTGCTAAAATCCATTAAAACCATACACAACCCGTTTCAATAATTGGATGTTCAATCCATACATGATACATAAAACTCTTTTTGATTGATTGTATATTCAATCCATATGAATATCCAACTCATCCATTTAAAATCATATTTTATACATTAAAAAAAATAAAAATCTCCTCTTTCTCTCTATCATAAACTAATTAAACCGTCATTTGTGCAAAATTTCATTCTCCACCATCGTTTTTTTTTTTTAAATGCAAGTAGACTCCTACAAATCCAAATGTATTTCACTCTATAAACACGTGTGCATCCAACAAATGTTTTAGGTTGATTATTACTCTTAGAATTTGGATTGGGACTAACTCATCCCTACAAATCCAGCTCGTAAGGCGAATGATGCGCCCCGTTTGTAAACATTCTTTCAGGTCATATCCATCTAATGTGGAACTCTCAACATTTACTTCACTGACCATACAATCACTTATACTTCATTAAATCTACTGATATGATTGGATGTTAAATTATAGGTTAAGGTGGACTTAGATATGGATGTTTTATGGTTTAATGAATCTAATTGCCAGCCTAACATGATTTATCCCCTAACACTACAGCTCTTGGCGCTATACACTGTTAAAACATGAAGCTACTCACACATACCTGCCCGGTTCGAAGATACAGTTTGGTGAAGCCAACTTGGTACATTTCAGGAGGAATATTAAATTGTTGCAAAACAGCAACCGAGACACTCAAGGGATCTTGAGATGTATTGGCCTCATAGAGCAGAAACTCATACCTAAATATATTCAGGAATGTATATATCAGCACAATACTCAAGATAATCCAAAAATAAAGTCATTTTCTCTACTACCTTCTGGCAAACTCTTGATGTGTCATTCTGGTAGGATATCCGGCCCTTGAAATCCTAACAACCTCCAAAACTCCACAACACTTGAGCTGCTGGAGAACAAGATCTTCATCATATATGCCAGGAAGTTGCTTAGCATTTGGCTTTATACAGCGAATAAAGTGAGGCGTAGTGCTCTCCAACTGATGCATCAACTTGAATAATTGACCCTAAAAGAAAGAGAGACGTCAGTCCTAAAATTCACCTCAAATACTGGGAATCAGATTCCCTGCTTTTATAAATCCACACATTTAGACGCATTAATGTATCTCAGACATTGATTTTAGGTCAGTTGGCTCACATTACACCTTCACTGAATCATTTTTTATATAATCTACACTGTTGATTTGAGATCTGACAACCAAGATTAATTAATGCACCGTACATCAAATGTGTGGAGTTCCAAATCCCAAATTAAGCCATTTTTCTTATTTCTCGGTGTCATTTATCTATCTAAGTTCATCTCCACAAATCAATAATGTTAAAATCATTTCTTTGGAAATATTAAAGATTTAGAACCAGGTCAAGTAATGGCACAAAAATACCTTGAACTTTGTGCCAACACTCTGCTTTTGTGAATCCAGAGCCGCCCCTATGTGCTGGGAATTTGATTGCTTCTGAGACTGGTTAAGCGTCTTGGAGAACGACCGCAGCAGTTCACAACTAGATGATGATAGTAGTTGAATAGAATCAGAAGGCATCGGATCTCTGTTCTTTTCTAGAAAGCCATTTGTATCATACACAACCTGATTGAGGACCAGATTAGAATGATCAGAAACATAAGTACACAAAGTTAACTTCCATGGTACGCATTCCACATTTAAATTTGAAACCATAAAATTTTCAATGCTACTTAAAAAAAAATTCCAGCCAAAACATTTCATCACAAAATTGTAAGTTGATAATTTTTTCTAGAAAACACCCGACATTAATGACAAATAAATAGGAACAAAATTCTTCTAAAAAACCGAGTTAAAAAGAAACAGAGGAAGTATGTTTATAACTAAATGGAAGGATCAATTTGACTATTAAAAAAATGCAACAAATAAATTTTAAAGCAACCAAATGACGAAGTTTCTTAAATGCAGAGAAGCTACTAACCTCTCCTGCATAATGACCAACACTGAAACCCTTTCCCCATTCCCCTTTAAAGCGAGGATTAGCTTGCAGGTGCTGCCTAAGTTTGTTGGCAAGTGTTAGATCAGTGGCCCTTGGAAAATTTGATTCCTCGTCCAATAGAGAAAGTAGACCTATAGGCTTCTGCACATTTACAAAACAATACATAATTAGTATTCTAAGTCACAGAATAATGATAATGTGAGCTTCAATATTGAGACCAGAACAAAATATTTTGATTTGCAAAAATGCGCATTGTCCTTAAATGGATGCAACAAAAGCCAACTCAACGGCCTATTAACTGGCTCAGACAAAAGATATAGAAAAGCTTAAACTATATATAAATACCTTCTCAAAAAGATCCAAGCACTCTTGATTGTCCTCGAAATCTACTTTGGTCATATCAACACCATCTATTTCATAGTCCTGAGACAAGATATATAAGTTGTTGATAATGCTGTAATGCACATCAAGCCTACTCAAGAATACATAGCATGCAATATGAATGTTCACGTTGTGCCACACAATCATAATTTTTCATATAAAATTGAAGCTTAACAGTCACTAACCTGTTGCTCCAGTTTAAAAAGATGCCGGTTGAAATGTTGTTGAAGCCTCTCATTGGCATAGTTTATGCACAACTGTTCAAAGCTGTTTTTCTACAATAGAAAAACAAAAACAAAAAACATCAGAACACATGCCTATAGTCTCAGAAGGAACAATAATAATCGCATTAATAGAAATTGCAAACCTGGAATGACTCAAACCCGTAAATGTCAAGGATACTTATGGATCTCCCAGTACGGCGTTTACCAACTTCAAGTGACTTATTAACTTGTTCTACAAGCCAGTCAAACAAACTGGCATAGATAAATTTTGCTAACGCGTCTCTTGCATCAATTGCCTGAATATGGAATATAAAGATTAGACTTAATATAATTCAACAATGAGCTATAAAATAATGAGTTAAGGGCCCCGCTTGTTACAAAATTGATTTTTAAACCAAGTTGCTCAAAACTGCTTTCCATTTTAAGCAGTTTTTAGATTTTTTTTTTTCTCCAGATTTTCAATTTTTTTATAAGTTGTAACGAGTAGATAAAAACTCCTAAAAGTGATTATTGATTTTGAAAAAACTCCTAAAAGTATACAAAAAATGTAATAACCGTAACAAACTGGCCCTGACTGAATTGTTCAAGTAATAAACGGACCTGCCGCAATGTCAATGTTTTGGTGATAGTATCCTTGCCAGCTTGGATTATATGAGTAGATAATACTGTCATTAGTCCTTGAGAACTGCAACCCATCAGCGACGCAGCACTGGTTACAGCTGCCAAAACAAAATATAAATAAACATTTAAAAACATGATAAGGTGCGAATAGCCCATTTAAAAACATTATGCATAAACTATGATTCCTACCTTCATCGTTCACCACTTCAATGTGATTTTCATTATCATTAACATGGAATGATATATTTCCCAACCATAATATTGCAGCGAGCATCTTAAAGACCCGCTCTTGATCCTCATTGCACATTTGAACGACGTCCAATGCTTTCTAGGGGAAAATACAGATAACAAAAGGAGAAAAAACATAACATGAGATCTCAGGAGGCCATAAATATACTTGGAAGTTATTGTTCAGCAAATGAACTGTCAAACAATATACCTTTAGCCTATGAAATTTTTTAGCATCATTAACGCAATCAATTTCCATGCAGTCACTCTGATATAGATATTTATATTCGCTGGCTGCTCGAAGATTTAGCCTCTCTGCACAGAAAAGAGTATGAGTTGTGAGTGATAATAAGTACAAGCTAGCTCAATTAAGCTGATGTAGAAATCATAAGGCAAATGTAAATTATGCAGTTGTTTGCAGGAATCGGTATCAATGAATTTCCATGTCAAAGGTGTCTGTTTAAAAATTGTAAATAAAATTAAACAGCAGAGGATGATCCAACTCAAAAGTCATATTTAAAAAGATTATCTCAAAGATGGTCACTGAGATATCAAAGATGATACAGAAGTATACAAGTATCCAAACTAATTGATAAGTTGTATCGAAAATACACCTTTAAGATGAGGTGAAGATCCAGCACAAAGTTGATAAAATATGTGATAAGACCTCTCGCCATTAGCCAGTTGAACGACTCTTGACTGCCAACAGAAGACACGGTGATATAAGAAATCGAGAAAGTTAAATATTTCAGTTCCACACTTAAGTTCAAATAAGAATCACAAGTTACCTTTTCCAATAGAACTGTTTATGATGGCATATGGGAATCGGCATATGAGAAACATGAAGCCGTCAGATCAAGTCGAATCAATAGATTTTTAATAAAAACAAAATTGTATATCTTAAAAGAACAAAACTATATGAAACATATTTCACTTGAACATGCTTACAGGTTTGAATTTTAGCCCCGCACATTTTTCCCGTTGTGCTGAAATGAATTTCAATCAACTTCCCCTACACCAAATTAAAAATGGAAATCAATTGAAGTGATCAGCCATTAGATATCATCCACAAAATTCTAAACCAGTGTTGTCAATTGTGGATCACATAAAATAGTTTGTTAAAATTCTGTTACACTACAGGACTATAACGCCACAATAGTCGCTATTTGACAACAATTTGTACTAAATAGGATATCGCATAACAATAGCGACTAATTCCACTACACTACAACACTATAGTGTCGCTATAGCTGCAGTTTGATAACACTGTTCTACACAGCAACAACAACAACAACCAAGCCATATCCCACTAGGTGGGGTCGGCTACATGGATCAAACAACAACAACACTGCTCGATACAGCTTTCAGAAAATTAAAAGAAAGGCTTAAATTGTAGATTTGTCTTTTTATGGACATTTTTGATAGAAAACATATCAAGCAGAGCTACAATAAAGCAACAACAGGAGTAAGTTTCACCAAAATGAAAAGAACAAAAACTCACAAATCTGCTAGAGTTGTCATTCCTAGATGTTTTTGCATTGCCAAAAGCTTCTAGTATAACATTTGTCTGAAGAACTTCATTTTCGATCCCACAACTGCCACCACCAAGAGCAGCTAAGTATTGCATCGCAATTTTCGCTGTTTCTGTTTTCCCAGCTCCACTCTCGCCACTGTAAACGAAATTGTAACTGTGATTATTAACAAATATACAAGCAGGCTATATCTTCTTATTATAATAACAATTTGATTATTATAATTTGTCAAAAAAAAAAAATTGATTATTATAAAAAATAAAAAAAATAAAAATTATGCTATCAATTTTTGGAACATAAACAAAAAGAGCCTTAAATGTACCAAGTTCTGACCTTATGATAATGGATTGATTTACTTCTTCTGCAATAAACAACACGTAAACAGAAAACCTATGTAAATATATCATATATCGTACAACTACATAATAACGATTTCAAAGGAAGAGAAAGAAATGAGAATTTTATTTACCTCCTATCATTTCATTATAAGCTGCATCTACCATGGCGAAAACGTGAGGACTATCAAGAGATTTCTTCCTGTAAGCAGAGACATAATCGTTTCCGTAAATCTGTACATCTTTGAAGGGATTAAGAGCAATTAAAATTGGCCCAGCTTTACTCTGCATACAGAAAACGCACAAGCAGCATATGAGAATACATAGATAATCATCTGTGTAAAACAACAAACCATAGCAGCGGACATACATAAATCATATCTTGAGAATATCTAAACCGAAGATTGTGAAGAACCGAGGGCTCGTTCAAATAGCTGAGCTGTATAAGATCATCCACGCCTTCTAAAATATCAGGATTAGCTGGCAGCAGATCTGTTCGTGCCACTCTCATAACCTGCATCAACACAAATAGCATGTTATCTTGCATAGTCAACAATGAATACTATCTTATAAAGACAAAAAAAAGTTTAGGAGTTTACATTTCCATTTGAGAGTGAAACTGATGCTTGTTCTCCAGAAGTTGACTGTATTCTTCCCAGTCCCCACTTCCCTCTTGGTTGCCTACACCAAACATGAAGTTTCTGGGGAAAAACCAAAAACAGAAAGGAAATTTAACAGAAAAACACATGCAGTCAACCTCTCAACTTGAATTTACACCAATAGTTAACAGGCAAAACAAAAAGCACTGATACGCATTACTAATTACTAAATAGATAACAAGCGCAAAAAACCATCTTAGGTAAAATATATTAAAAGTAACTTTGATGTAGGTCAATTATATAAAAATCAAGCAATAGGAAGGTTTTGGTGAAGCAACAGAAACAGAAAGAAAATTAGACTAGAAGAATGCAGGCATACCACAAACAATTTATCTATGCCAAATATTAACCTACAAAAGAACTGGTGCCGGTATGAAATATCAACCAAATAAAGGCTCCGAACCAATGTATGAGCCGATAAATACCAATGTATAATGATATCCTTAAATTTAAATTAGAAACAGCCTTGCATCAATTTTAATCATCTAAGGCAAATGTGAAGCAGTGCTCGAAAAGCACTTGTCTAGGAATTAAAAATATTAAAAAAAAAAATCAATTAGAAAGTGTGACTTTTTAGTAAATAATATCCATGGAATGCTGCGATGATTTTCAATAAAAACTTTTAAATATCAACTCTCCTTAACTTAAGGCATTGTTTAACAAAACCCATAATCTAACTGACATGTGTAGAGTGTGGTTTTATTTGTAATTCTGAAAGGGCCATGCTAATTGCTTTTTTCTAGCACCACCTTCCATAGTTCACTCAAGCTAATTGTTTTTCATCCAATCAAACACCAAAACCTCATCATATTCAAGAACTGGAATATAAAATACAAAAAAAGAAACAGACTAACACTAAAACCACTGTTAAAACTTCAACCAAAACCTAGTTACCATTGCAAATTGCAACACCACAAAAATTTAAAGTACTTAGTTACCTTTTTGATGAAATAAGAAACATTATCATCTTCCAATTCCGGTGAAGGTGAAGCCACAGAAGCAACAGAAGAATCATCAACAGGAATTGAAGAAACAGCACAAGGTGAAGATTGTTCACTAACAACACTATTCTCTTCTGAAATAACCACATAAGGAGATTCCAAATCCAACATCAACTTCTTATTTCCAAAACTTCCCTTCCTTCTATGCCCCATTCCATTTCCATTTTCACCGTCAACCTTAAAACTTTTAGGCAAAGACCTCCTCGCCGGCGGCAACCGGCCTCTCGACGTTGGCCTTGCTGGCAATGCCGGCGGTAGGTCTTTAGGCTTCTCCTCTTCGTCTCGCCGCCGTAGCGAATCAAGCATCTCTTCTAAAGAGCTTCTTGCAATGGAAGATGGTGAAGGTGATAACATCATCTTGGTAAAACAACAAAATTGATGAATAACTTTTTTTAGAAAAATTCAAAGAAATTTTGAAACTTTTTGGTCAAAATGACATGCCCAGATAGAGATTTCACAAAATTTCACCGACCCATGTTGTGATTTTACCTTAGAATTATGTAAAACAAAGAAACTGAAGAACCCATTTGAGATTTAACGTTGAAAACACAAATGAAAAGGTAAAAAATGTTTCTTTTATTTTGAATGGTTTGAAAAAAACAAGGGATAAGGTTTTGAAAACCTCAAGACAATACTACTAAAATTCTCGTAAAACAAATTACAGAAATGCATTTGCCAAATCTAGGAAAGTGTCGTGTTTTCATAATTTCGAGGAGGTTGAGGTTGTTGGAAAAAACAACCTCCTCAGAAAAAGGAGAGAGAGAAAAATTATGAATGATGATGAATATTGAATATGATGGTGATACCAAAAAAAATGGGAAATTTTGTTTTTGTTGTTGTTGATGAAGTGGTTTTTGTTTTAAGGATTTGTTGTGTTTTTGTGAAATTTAATGTTTCTGAGCTTGAAAGTGTTTTTTGTTGGGTGATGATGATGATGTTTTTTTTTTTGGTTGTTCAGAAATTTGAATTTTTTGTCATGTGTGAGTTGGAGAAGGAAGGAACAAACAACTATGTTCGTTTCTTCATAAAACCGTTTGGATCTGGCTAATGCTATACAGTGATTTATTTTTTTAATTTAATTAAATAAAATAAATAAAAGAATTTGAATTTAATGTCATCATAAAATAGAGTTTGTGAATTTTGGAAGGACAACAATACTCAACAGTCAACACATATAAGGGGGATGTCTGTGACCGTGAGTTGATAAAGGAAGATTACTGAATTCAACAGAAAAAAAAAAAAAAATACTGAAATGGACTGACTTTTTCAAATTAATTATGAAGCTACCATTCTTGTAGATAAATTTTCATTTAACCTTTTGGATAAGATATTTACATAAAAAATTTGTTTAACACTTTATAGAAATGTTTAAAGTTATACTACATTTGCCCCCTAAACACAAGACTTGATTAAAAAAAAATATTTATATTGTTGAAAATTTACATAAACTAAAGTTTGAAGTTGAACCATGGAAGAGTTAAAAAGTGGAATGATAAATAAATCTAATATTTGATTTTTACTCTTTGCTAGTATTTGTAGCACTATATTATAAAGACGTTAAGTTAGGAATGTTGGTAATTAAGTGAGTGTATCGAGAATGTATTTAGTAACATCTACAAGTATCTAGATGAACTATTTTTTTTGCGTATAAATAGCCGAATGAACTTTGTTAATATTCAAAAAATCTATTGATTATTTTATAAATTGTTAATATTTCAACGACTTATATTCAATTGCTATAGCGAGAAAGTGTCATGTGTGGTTTACGGTAGGTCTATACATGAAAATGACTTAAAATTTCAACAATGACCTTAGACGCGACATTTAAGTAGAAGTTCAAGGTCTTCTACATTTTTACAAATGATATTGACATGCTCGGAATTACGTTTGGAAACAATATTATCCATCTTATTGTGTTTACTCAGACCAATATCAATTGAATCATCGTCTCAACCAGAAAAACGAGTAATATCATGAGTTTCTATATGCTGAGAGTTTCAAATGGTTTTAAAAAGATTAGAACATCATTTATCATATGAGAAACTTCCACCATATGTCATTTAAAAAAATTAATGAATACTAATTTTTGTTTGGTCAAGAAGTCCTTTTTTTAGTCTTTGAAAATTACATTAGACACACGACTTGAATCAGGATTGAACAAGAAGCTCTTTAAAAAGAGACTGTTCATAAAAAGAAATTAAAATAAAAAGCAAGATGTTATTTAATTCCTTACTCTCTAATCTATAATGATATTTGCTTTAACTTTGACGTGAAGTGAGGCAAACCCAAGATCGGTTATGCCCTATTGTCCAGAATGGGAAATTGCACGATTGAAAACGAAGTATAGGAAATTGCCTGGCTGAAAAAGAAAATTGGATAAGAATACAAAAACAACAAGGACCAATGGGATCAACACATTTAATTATGAGTTTTTATAGTAACTCTCTTAATATGTTGGTTTTTTTTATAAAAAAATAAAGTTAAGTCATTTCATTTATTATAGCACTCATAATACAAGATGAATGATTGAAAGTGTGATGGTTTGGGTTAAGACTTAAGACAATGTTGATCTAGTTAACAAATGAACAACATTGTTGCTTTGTTTTCAAAGGAAACTTATCCTAAAATTTAGAAAAAAGAGAAGTAAATTCCTACAAACATTTAGAATTACACTAAAGTGTGACATGTGAATAAGTTTATTCCAAAATGTTATCCACTTCTTGAGTTCTATATAGACACCGGAGTGAAACTCAAGTTCAAAAGCCATAAAAGTGCTTGCCTTAGACCCCATGTATCCGCTTCTTGAGGATTTGGTTAATTGGTTTGCCAGATTTCAACGTTGTTAGTGCACATGTGAACCTTCCTTCGTCATCCCTTACACACATGTCGGCGCTAAAACAATTTTTATCTCTAAAACGTCGCATCCACATTGCACTTTACTTTGGTCATCCCCGAAGCCACCCACTACTCTGCTGCCTCATGACCACTATCATATTATTTGTTGGTTGTTCCTAGACCATGATTTGTTGAGTCTCAAGCTTGAACTCCCCGCTGCAACCAATCCTCCCTTCATTTCGAACCATTCACATCCTCTGTGTGCATGCGATATCATCGGTGCAGACAACATGCCACTAATACATAATATCCCTTGCTAAGTTCAAAAATACTAATGGCAAGTGGTGGAGCCTCTTTAGAACTCGAGTGGACCACGACCCACTCCACCAAAAAAAAAAATTGTAGAGGAAATTACTAAAATTCTTTGATTTTCAAATAAAATTACCTTATGGCTCATCCTTTTTTCCACCTCAATATGTTGTTATCACACTTTCAAATCATTAAAATGCGTAGATAATTATTTAAAATCTTTAACGTACGTAAATTTTTGAAGGCTAACTTTGTGCTTAATGTTTATTAAAACATAAATTTTGTATACATACTATGGTTTATTTTTGTGGTTCACCCACATTATTTCTCTAGCTCAGCCACTTCTGAGGAAAAAGATCATCTCCATTTATAACTTTCTCCATTTGCTCCATTTGGAGAGACATGGTCTATCTCTTTCTAAATTGAGTAAGGATCCTCTCCATTTATTAAAGTAAATGGATAATTCAATTTGGAGAGAGATAGACGCAATAAAAAGATAATGAATGCTTTCAATAAATAGGTCACACTATCGTTAATTATTGTATACTCTTTTCAAGATTTTTTGTGTCTATATCTTTTCAAATGGAGAGAATAAAAAATGGAGAGGATCTCAACTCTTCTAAATTGCATCTTCAATTTACTTTTATAAATAGAAAGGATCTTTACCCCACTTCCGATGGCTAGGTTTCCACACCTTCCCATAATTTAAGGGGTTAGGATCCTCTCCATTTGATAATATAAATGGAAATGTCTTGAGAATAACATTATTTAAGATATCTATGTTAAATAACTTTGTCTTGAAAATACAAGTCAAATATTTATCAAAGTGATAATTACATCACTTTCTGTGCAAAAATGATATCTTTTAGTTTCTTAAACAAGCCCTAAAAGTATTGTTAGCATTTTTTTATAATTTATTCACAATTTTTCAACAGTTAACATTTTCATTTTCAAAAAAAATCCAATTAAAATACGACTGCTATGAAACATATAGTTTTGGAGAAACAACTAAGTAATAGTATTTGAGTAAAACTAAAAATTGTTTAAAAGAAAAAAAGAAGAAATTTTTTATTATACATAAAAAATGCTAAATTGCATTAATTATTTTTGTATCAAATCATCTCTAATTACTTTTATCTTTATTTTCAGAACCAATGAGTAAAACATAAATACCACAAATGGTAAACTTTGAAAAATAATATATCAATTGTGAACAAATTCAATAGTATTATCAACTTTTTTAATTATTGTGATTTAGTCAACATGTTCTTACATATTTAGTTGCAAATATAGTATCTATTAATTTATATCATAAATTTTATGATCATATAAGATTATTAGGTTTTTAGTAAAATAAAAGGATGATCAGTTTAACGACTTCATACATTTTCAATTTTCATCGCTAGTCGTATATAATCAATTTATACTACATCAGTATTTTTTAAAAAGAAATACTGACAATTGTCCCTATAGACATATATTTACCTGATGAATAAATATGATTAGATGATACATGTTAATAAGTGCACTAAAGACACATGTTGAAAAATTCAAATCATATAAACAAATTATCGGATTTAAGATTTGTGGATGAGAAGAAAATGTAACTAGGAGTGGAGAGACCTCACTAAAAGAAAATTCAACTTAATCAATATTTTAAGACAAACATGCTTAGCCAAAACATAGCTAGTGCCCCCTTCATTCGGTTACCTTTTAAAATCCCATCAATATAAGGTGCCATATATGTGTAGCCAAAGACAATGCAGCAACGTTTGGGCATGGGGATAATGTGCCCCTTTATTGCAATAATTGATATGAAAACACTAGCACCTTGTATAATCTAAAAGGGCAAATTAGTTATCCGATCAATGTTTGAAGAACTTTATTGAATGAGATAAAAATAAAAAATAAACTTTATGCACTTGGACTTGTAGAAAAGGACATGACAAATTGAAAGTATACGAACGCTTTTAAATTCCTATAAGGGCCACGTAAACCCATCATGACCTTAAATTACTATGAATGAGCTTCGCTCATAATTGACTAGGAGAGGACACTCATGCTACCAAAACTATATATAATACCACTATAATCTAGACATTTCTTTAATTGTTTGATTTGATTTAAATATTGTCTTAGTCACATATTCATCAATGTTTGATCGGGAAATAAATGGAGTTTGAGGAGACAAATCTGATAAGTGTGGTTTAGATGATAAAATGCTACAAGGACAATTTACGTGTTATGATGTCGATTGAAACTTGACTCTTTTTCTCTACATTTAGTGTGTGATTTCCGTAAATAAGTTATTTGAAACAACATCATAAAAGAAAAAGTAGAAGTTATACATAGGATATTACTTCAAATCAATTTCATTTTTGTTTATAAGAGGGAAATGCAAATAGGAATATCCATGCACAAACCTTCAATATTAAGGGCTTTGCATAAATGAGAAGATTGATTTTAAACACTTTAAATATATGGACTAAAATACCATAACATAAAATTCAACATGAAAGTTTTCCTTGATTTCTCCCTTATCATCACCTCTATTAAAAGTCAAGTGGTCATGGGCTAATAAATATTATGGGCTAAAAGAAGCAGGAAAGTATATAGATAGATGAATGAATGAACTAATAAACGAATATGATTAAGACTAATGCGTGAGATATCATTGAATCACTTTTGGAAGATGTCAAAAATTATGTTCAATGCTAAGTTTTCATAAATGCAGTGGTAGATTAATTGTACCTTTCCAAGCAGGTTTCCTGTGGTGTATATATAAGTGATGATATTGGTTAGAAACATAGGGTTCGTGGCAGAACTGTGGTTAGGAAATCTTTTGGTTAATACTTAATCATACGTGCGTGGCACAAGCCATGCCATAACATATAGATAATTCCCTAAAAAAAACATAGATTTTATAAATGTCTTTCTCTTGCTTTTCATGAAGTTGAGATGAAGGAAAAATAAATTCATAATTCTATAGTCAATAAGAAACATTGATTTAATCAAAATAAAACGATAAAATGTTAATAAAAAGGCTTAATTGCAGTTTTAGCCCCCTAACTTTCTCAAAGTTGCGATTTTGGTCCCCTAAGAAAAAAAAATACAAAACAGCCCCCTAAGTTTTGCACCTGTGGCAGTTTTGGCCCCAAGGCTGATATTGACTTGGTCTACGCTGACGTGGCACCTTAAATGAGGTGCCACATGTTATTTTTTTAATTTTTTTTTTTGCCTTGGGGGGCCAAAACTGCTACGGTTGCAAAACTTAGGGGGCTGTTTTGTAGTTTTTTTTCTTAGGGGGCCAAAATCGCAACTTTAAAAAAGTTAGGGGACTAAAACTTTCAAAGGAGAAAAACGAATGTATATAATTTGATCCATGTTGCTAACAATTTCTTCCAAAGACACCAACAACTCTTTTTTTTTTTTTTGTGATGACAGCTCATATTTATTTTTATTCTTTCAAAAAACTCGTATTTATTTATATGGAAAATAGCATTTTCATCCCCACCAATCTTCACATTAAAAACTATGTTTTCTAGACATTTCTCAATCATAACTAGTATAGTGAGTTATTTTTGTCCATCAAAACTATGTTTTTGTGGACCACCAGTTGTGAGGTTTGTTTTTTTTTTATTTTAATTTTTGATGCAAAGAGCATCAAATTAATATATAAACCAAAAAATGAATACAAAAAAGAAAAGGGGGACTATACCAAAACCTTTTCAAAAGGTGTTAAATCTGAAATTAGGCAATCCCAACTTATTCCTAGTGTACTCTCCCCTAATGAAATCAGGGATAGTATCAGACCAAAATAACTCAAAAGATGACAAAGAAAGATCTAGGTTTGCAAGGCTATCAGCACATGCATTACCTTCTCTATAATTGTGAGACACAACAAATCTCATATCTCTAAGTCTAACTATACAGTTATACCATCTATTCCTTAAGCTCCAAGGTATCACATAAATAGATTTGAAAGCCAGGATAACTAACTGTGAATCAGATTCAAGCCAAACATTATGGTAGCCTTTGAGATGAGCAATTTCAATCGCAGTCATGGCAGCCACCAACTCAGCATACAAAGCATTTTTAGGACCTAAGAATTGAGAGAAACATCCAATGTAGATGCCTTCTGCGTTTCTAAATATTCCACCTGCAGAAGCTTCCAAAGGATTCTTTGTAGCTGCACCATCAGTGTTTACTTTTATCCAAGATGCCAGTGGTGGGGACCAAATAACTTCTTTGATAGTCGGAGCCCTAGGAGGTCTGATAGTAACTTTACAAGCTTTGAGAATGCTAAACTCTTGCATATCCCCTCTAGCAAATTTTTTAGTGTTGTTACCCACCATAGAAGTTTGAGCAACTATGAGATTGATAGCAGATTTCCAATGCAAAAACTTATCATGGTATCTAATATGATTTCTTCTAAACCAAATGATGTTAAAGACATTAATAATGCAAGCTTTAATCACTAGAGTGCACTGAGGAGACCAGTTTCTATCTAATAAAGACCAAGCATCATGAACTGATGTGAATTGCATGGAAATGTTTAGCATAGATATGAGTCAATTCCAAAGCTTCACAACAAAAGAACATTCAAAGAAAAGATGAAAAGAGGATTCAACCTAAGAATTGCAAGAGGAGCACATAGATGGAGAATGAATGCCCCTGGTCATTAGGTTGTCATCTGTTGGAACTTTATTATGCATAAGCCTCCAAACAAAATGTGATTTGGAGGGAGGAATGTCAGGACTCCATATAACCTTGGCCCAATTAATGTTTTGTCTTGTACCATACTTGAATTCAAAAGCTTCCTTGAAAGAAAGATCCCCGTTACTACTATTCTTCCAAACAGGTTTATCCTCTGAAGCTTCAAAAGGAATGGTTACTTGTTCAGCCAGATGTTTCACATCAGGAAAAGATATATACACACAAAAAGGAATACACCATTGAAAATTGACAATAAAGTGACTGACTGTTGCGGTTAGCTGAGCATGAAGATGAGTAGGAATGTGAAGTGGAGAGGCTAATGGATCACCACACCAGGAATCAACCCATAAATTAATATCACTACCAGAACCAATCTGCCAACTACTATTATTGAGAATTAAATCAAATTCAGACTTTATACCACTCCAGATAGAAGAGTAGATGTGATAAGAGATTACTCTTCTACCTCTTAAGACTTTGCTTCTAATCAAAATAGCCCAATCTTCCTGAGAGTTCAAGAGATCCCAACAAAGCTTCAAATTAGTAGATTCATTAAGCAAGACGAGAGATCTGATGCCTAATCCCCCTTCTGACAAAGGCTTGCAAACTTTTTTCAAGGAGACAGTTACTAGTTTTCTTTTAGAAATGTCTCCACTCCAAATAAAGTTTATGCTCCAAGCTTCAATATCTTTTAGGAGTTTTATGGGCCATGAGTAAATAGAAATAGGGTGCACTATCATTCCTTGAATGACACTTTTCACCAAAGTTACTCTCCCAACAATACTCAACAAAGATGCCTTCCAAGCTAAGAGCTTGGATCTAATTTTGTCTGCAATGGGCTGAAGATGAGTTCTTTTAGGATTCCCTTTGAAAATAGGAACTCCTAAATAGGTAAAAGGAAGGGATCCCTTATTGAGTCCTATTAAATCAGTAATTTGATCAATTCTAGCAGGGGAAATTGATCCATAAAAAACAGTTGATTTAGAAGGATTAATGACTTGACCAGATGCCAAAGCATAAGAAGTGAAAAGGTGCATTAGGGCTTGAATAGATTCAAACTTACCCTTGCAAAAAATCATAATGTAATCAGCGTAAAGAGAGTGTGAGGGAACAGAAGCAAACCTAGATCCTTTGATAAGCTCAATCTTACCCTAGTAATATTTCTGCTGAGAACATCTTCAGCTATGCAAAATAGGAGAGGAGATAGAGGATCTCCTTGTCTCACTCCTCTTTTGCAATTGAAGTAACCATTCTATTTATCATTAACTGAGATTGAAAGAGTTGCAGACTTGAGTATGGTGTGAATCCAAGAGCAAAATCTATCATTAAATCCAAACTTACTCAACACTTTTAGCAAAAATTCCCATTCTAAAGTGTCAAACGCTTTAGAAATGTCAACTTTGAAAGTTAGGTTCCCTGCCAAAGATTTTTTATGAAGATGATTTATAGCTTCAGAAGTGATACAAATACCATCTTTGATGTTCCTGCCTTTAACAAAGCCATTTTGTTCAAGAGAAATAATGTTGTTCATAATAGGAGCCAGTCTGTCTTCCAAAATCTTGGATATGATTTTGAATTTAAAGTTAGCCAAAGCTATTGGCCTATACTGCCCTACGTTGATAGCATCAGCAACCTTAGGAATGAGGATGATTGTGTTGGCATTGAAATTAGGCATAATCCAATCCTTGGTGAAAAACTCCAAAACCGCATTAGTCACATCAATCTTCACTATATCCCAGTAACTTTGAAAGAAACATGCTCCAAACCCATCTGGTCCTGGAGCTCTATCCATGTTCATTGCTTGCACAGCTGCATGAATCTCAGTAGAAGATGGTAGTCTGGTCAGCATGATATTGAGCTCCTCAGAAATGAGATTAGGAATGGAGTTTTCAAGCAATTGATTAACCTGCACATCCTGCACAACAGTGTTAGTAGCAAAAATATTTTTGAAATGATTTGTGATGTGACTTGAAATTTCCCCTGGATCTGTAATCATGTTATCACCACTCATTAGGGTATTGATGAGTTTGGAAGAGTTTTTGATTTTGGCTAGTCTTTGAAAGTACTTGGTGTCCCTGTCTCCATCAGAGTGCCATTTCACTTTAGATTTTTCTCTCCAAAAATCTTCCTCAATGTTTAAAGCATTTTCCAGCTGAATATGAGCAGCTCTTTGTTGTTCCAAAAGAGAATCAGAGATTCCTAGCATGTCAATATCAGATTGAATAAGAGAAAGATTATGTTCAACATTTTTTACAATGTTGTGAACATTACCAAACACTTCCTTATTCCACAGTTTCAACTTCTGTTTGAGAACTTTGAGTCTTTTTTTATTAAAATGAACATAGGGCAGCCATCAACATTACTATCCCAAGCTTCTTGAACCATTGTTTTACAATCAGCATGGTGGATCCACATTTGCAAAAATTTGAACTGAGACATAAAGCTTTTAGGGGAAGAATCAAACTCCATCAGAAGGGGAAAATGATCTGACTTGTGCTTAACTAGAGTGGAAACATTGATGGAGCTGCACAAGTCAATCCAAGATTGGTTGCATATAGCTCTATCCAACCTTCTTTCAATATGTTTGTTTCCATTTCTTCCATTCGACCATGTGAGTTGAACCCCTCTGGTTGGAAGGTGAATGAAGTTATTGGAGTCAGACCAATCAAAAAAATCAGTCATTAAAGTTCTAGCAGGAGTAAGGGAACCTCTATGCTCATGAGAGCCTATAATAGAGGTCAAATCACCTATTGAGCACCAAGGAAGGTTAAGGTTGGTTTGAAGGTTTTGAAGAGTATTCCAGAGCTGCCTTCTGACAATATGGTCTATGGAAGCATATATGGCTGAGATACTAAACAGTTGGTTATTTTTTACACAAGTGAAAGTTACTTGTTGGCTATCAGTAGATATAATGACAGGGTTCAAGTGATTAGAACAGAAACACCAGAGATTAGGGATATCGTTAGGTCTAATGTTGAAGGCAAAAGGTTTAAAGTTTAGTCTGTGAAACCATTTTCTAGGGAAGTGGTTAAAATGCATCCAAGGTTCAGCTATAAAAATAAAGTTAGGTTTATTATCTACAATTAGATTTTTGAACCTTAGCTCTAGTAAGGTGAGATGTATTAGCTTTGTTAGCATGGTGATTTGAATGGTTTCTTCCTATTTTTTCTAGTCACTAATTGGAAACTTGAATGAGCAATATTAGTTTGTACCTCTGTTTCAATTTGGAGCTCTATGTCTGCTTCAACATCTAGAGAGTTATTTAGAGCTTCTTGTTGCAACCTTAACTGCTCCTCATTTGCATCTGCAAGGGCTGCCCAAGACTCATTCAAAAATTGCATGTCCTGTTGTATCCTCTATAGTGTAGGCTGGTTGATGCTCTGATTGTCTGATTCAAGCCTTTGGGTAGCATCCACAAACTCTGAATCTTCTGAGCTATCATCTTCCCGTTTTGATTCATACACGGGCACAATTTGCATATTACCATTACCTTCTGTAGTCATTCCCCCGTTATCTCTGCTCCCCGGAGTTGGTTGCAAAGCGGAAGATTTGTCATGAATTTATGTACTGATATCAGCTGCCTTATCCAATTGTAGGTTATCCACATTGTCTTCCACTTCCAAAGTAGCAAATCTGTTTCCTTCCTCAGTCTCTATATCAACAATATTGGCCTCTTGAGGGATCCATTTCTTCTTTTGAGCGTGTTCTGATATAGGTTGTTTTCTGATAAGTTTATTAGGCAGATCCCCCCTCATCTGTTATCAAAGGAGCCTTACTTTTTAGAGTGGTTTCCATTTTCTTAGTCTTCCTACACACTGAGGCATTGTGCCCCACTAACTTGCAAAAACCACATAACTCGAGAACGTTCTCATATTCTAACCCAACAAAGAAGGCAAAGCCCTTTCTTTCAACCAAAATCTCATGTTTCAAATCTTTTGACAAGTCTATATCAACTAAAAATCGACCAAAGTGCCCAAAAGTTCTTTCAATGGCTGACTTGCTTGTTACTAAATCAACACAAATTGGTGTTCCAACACTACTCGCTATAGCAAATATGATTCTCTTTCTCCAATATTCCTGGGCCAAACCATGTGAGTTATTTTTGTAAACAAGAAATTGAACGGGCAGTCTAGTATATTCTCAAGTATTCGAGTTTTGGTGGTTAATTTTTTTTTTTAATGGCAAAATATATTATATATACAAGGGGATTAAATTCCAAGTATTACACCAAAAAGAGAAAATAAAAACACCAAAAAACTCCCAAAGAAAAACCACCAGCACCCTCAAAATGTTGAATCCCCTAACAACATCTCCTCAAAGAACCAACACCGCCAACAATGATCAATTAGGCACCCGATAGTGATTTTGCTTCAAACGTTCAGCTTCGACCACCACTCAAGTTTCAGTCTATCGGAGGAGACATCACAACAACCTAAAAGGACCTGAGTCACAAACTTGCTCCCGACCTCGAATCAAAAGCGATCGGCCCACAAGACTCTTGACACTAGTCAAAAAGGCACCCCTCAACTCACGAACCACCAGAGCAGACACCTTAACCTGTCCAAAAATTCGACCCACCAATAGCCCGATGCCAAAATCAAAGACAGAGAAAAGGCTGAACAGTAGCGCAAAGTGAACCATCTCGAACACAAAAAATCAAAACAAGCCACCAAATCAACTTGCATCACCACCACATGAGTAGACCGGCGCACACCCCAACCCTCAGCTAGACAACCACAAACCACCACGATCCTTACGACGACGAACGATCTGGGAGTTGCGAAAAAGGAGGATTAATCGTGAAGGATCTGCACCCGCTGGCAACTGAGCAGTAATGATGGCTTAAGGTGCATCAAACGACTACTCCGTCAACACGAAGCATCTGCACACCTAACTCTTTCGAGCAACAACAGCCAAGCAACCAAAACCTAATCCAAGAGCAGGAGGCCTCCGGCAACAAGGCTCTGAAGGAACAAAACAGCAACACCGACAAAACACAGCCCCTACAACACACAAAAACCGACCCTAAGAAGAAAGTGAACCACCAAAAGGCTGAGGGAGATCTATATAGTCTCGACCCTATACCCTAGACAGAACACAACACCTAAAACGCAAACACAACAACACAAACACAGACAGAAGTTAAACAAGACTAGTTAATGAAAGAAAACATATAAATTTCATAAGAAGTTAAGCAAGACTAGTTAATTAAATAAAGGGCAAACGTGATAATAGTAAAATGTTATGGGTTAAGTAATTTTTTTTTTGTTTTCTATACGTTTTCTCCAACATATACGTAAATCTATTAGATGTTTGTCATCCATTAAATATGAACACATCTCTCGATTGAAATTCGAACATTGTTATGCCGCATTACAGGAGTCTAGTTTATTCCACTAGATCCAATCCATGTTGGTTATCCTACTTCTATTGTCGGAATCTTTGCTATGGTATAACGAGTCTAAAAAGTATTCTTGTCAAGTCACCAGCAAGGTTTGATGCTTGCATTCGTTGATTAAGTGCATTGGTTCTACTTTTAGATCATCCAAAATTGATTATAGACATATTGAATTGATTTTAACATATGTTTGGTTTTGAGTTGAATTGATTTTGCCTCAAGGATTCTTTCTAACATTAAGTTTGAAATTGGAGTTTTTGATTCTATAACTGATTTTTGACTCAAATTTATTGTTCAAGTCATTTTTACATGATGTATTCAAACAAAAATTACTTTACTTTTCACTTGATTTCAGAAAATCAATTTACTCAAAATCAATTATTGTCACCACATAGCCAAACTCAATAGGGAGGAAAAATAAGTAGAGTGTGATTATATATTTCTTTTGCAAAAGTAAGACTAAGGGTGCGTTTGTTTTGACTTGAAAAAATGATTTTGTTTTAAAAAAATCTAGAGATTTTTTGAAAAACAACTGAAGCTAATTTCTTTTGTTTACTATAATAAAAAAAAAAAAATTTAATCAGAATGTCTTACACCTAAGTTCCTTGTTCTTCGAAGAGATTTTTTTTTTTTTTAAAAAGCTACTAGTATCAACTTTTTATTTTAATGTTAAAAATTATTTTTTAACAAAATAATTAAATTTATTTCTTAATGGGAAAATTTAATGGGACAAATAATTAAATTTATTATCCCTCTCTTGATCCATCATTTTCCATCTTTTAATAGACAAAGTAACACAAATACATAAATCAAACCTCAAATCAATCACCTTAAAATGCAATCAAAAAGTGTCAAACAGGTTACAAATGGATTTAGTAACATGGCATTTGATCATTGCAATGTTAAAAGTGGAAAATAACAAACATTAAATCCAGAAAACAGTAGATAGTGTTAGGTACAATTGTTGCTTTGGACCCACACAAATATAACAAGAGGAAAAAGAATTATATGAATGAAGAGGACCATTACAATTGCATACTCCACACGCATGGTGTCGTGTTCTGACATGTAAATGAAGTGAGTTGATCAAATGTGATATTAAAGAGTGACCATTGCTTTATTGATACCATAAATCATTTGCATATGTTCCCTTACCTCAACTCAGTTCTAATTTTTAATGTGCGGGCCATGTTACTGTGAGACATTGTTAGTTCCTATCTACAAGCAAGTTGTAAAACTTTGAATCACTCATCTCACGTGCCACTGTCTTAAACAACTCATGAAAGTATAGTGAGGTGAATTATTATGGTACGTGGTTCACTGGGAATCCCCATTAATATACATATTTTGTTCATTATATGTCTACTATTCAGGACGGATCCAGAAATGTAACGAATGACACTGATTTTTTTTAATATTACACATCCTAAGCATGAATTTTTGGTTGTCCATAAGTGTACTCCACTTCACAAAAAAATGATCTAAAAGTGCGGTTCTGAAAACATATGTGGTTTATTAGAAATGTAGGAGTGGAGAAAATTGTTTTCCTTTGAAATTGTATTTTGAAAATGATAATGGCAAATTTGGACCACCATTGTAGGTAGCTATTATGCACCATAAATTTCAGCTCTTTGATTAATTTGTATGTTACAATACGTTAGTGTACCTAGCTTATTCAGATATTGCCAGGTAAAATGTGCTGGTTGATCTCAAAGTCCATCAGAAACTTGGTATCAACTTAGTTAGTGACCCAAAATATGAAGCACCTTCAACTAAAGAAAATTGATACTTTACAGCACGCACACGCGAATTCGTTGCACTGGATGTTGGTGCAAAGACTAATCCTACTAAGTCAGAAATGGAACATCTGATTTTTACACATATAGTTGAGCTGCCTCCAAAATAGGCAACTCCAGAAATTGAGTGACAAGAAAGACACATGCATATTGAAGTGGTCAATGGTAGCATTATTTTTAAATAAAAGCAAAAGGCATGCATGTCAGTATGGAAAATGAAAGGCTGATTTTTTTTTCTTCCAATCATCACAAAAGGCTTTATAGGACATCCTAGCAAACGCTGACTTGTGATGGGATGCAATAACTGTCTGCCTCATGAGCATCTTACATTTACGGTGGAGGCACTTTTTCAATGCAAACATGACTCAAGAATAAAGGAACATCCTTCAAATATGTATGATGTAATTAGAGCATGTTTTGTTTTAGTAAGCAAAAGCCTTGTCAGAAAGGGAAAGTTGATTTTTCTTATTACTTTTGTGTAGACCAGAAAGTTTTGGACAGGAACAGAGGAAGCAAAATAAGTTCAATTATTGTTTTGTTCCCAAACGTGATGATTAGTTTAGTCTACGGCAGATGGCGATCCAACTCAGGGCGGAGATCCAAAATCCCACCATATCGGCCACTATGCGGCGCCATCATATCGGATTATGGACGAAAATCCCGCCATATTGGGCATGGGGGAGAGCCCAAAAACCACCGCCGATATTCACCATGGTGCCGCCACGGCCGATATTTGACAACACTGGCCATGATAGATGTAAAGTAATCATTTATGTCTAATGTGTGTGCAAGTAAAATGACATTACAGTATGGACCAGAATACCAAATAGGTAAAGAGATATGCTATTGCCAACTAAGGTCCCAACACCTTGAATTAAAGAAAAGTGATGCTTTCCAACATACACATGCAAACTCTTTGTAGTAGCAGACTAATCTAGATCATTCCATTTCCTCAATAATTGGATAAACAAAATTAGTTCAATGTCAACTTAGATGACATAACAGCATCTGGTGCAATAAAGCAAAAAATAAACCAAAATTTGTTCAGCGCACTTTCAGAACATTTAGATTTACTTACAAAAGATAGATATCCAAACCCCAAAACTAGAGCTTGATTACAACTCCTTCAAAAATACCATCAGACCTAAAGTTAGGTGAAAAGAGTCTTGGATCAACAGGTCCCGGAAGACTGAATGAAATTGTGAACGGCCCAGGAGAGCATAACTGCTGGGTTTTCATTTGGAAAAGACGTGACTGTCTCGCTATAGTTCTTCCACCAGATAACAACCCTCTGATCTCAACCTTCCCATCAGATTCAATATCACAGCTGAACCGATCTGCAAAATGTAGGATGGACATTCATTTAAAGAAACAAGTATGAAAGAATCTTTCTGAAAAGCATATATACATGTTAGGACAGTTTTGTTATGAATGTATCATTTGATGCAGTGTTTTCAAATAGTCTATTGCAGCACTGTAGCGCCATAGCACAGCGGTATTTGAACAAATAGTTACTGTTCCGCAATACGCTATTTAGTACAGATTGTTTTCAAAATCAAAAAGTGATTAACAGCATCAAATTTTGCTGTTATAGTCACTAATACGCTATCTTCTGCGATCGACGATTGACAACGCTGATTTGATGAAGATAACTATATGTTCTAAGACAAGGACTAGAGATAGAGGATGTGCCAAGGCATTCAGGAAATTTGAGGACCCTGAAGCAACATGCACATGAAAAAAGGCACGTACTATTATCTTTTGTTTTCCAGTTCTCCTAACCCAATTTTTCCCCCAAAAAACATAAGGTAAAATGAATGGTGTGCAAAAGAGGCATTTCACAATAATAGAACATTATGTTCATTAACAGATTAGCAATTATTAAATGTTATTTGTTATATATTAAAAGAAATGGCATCACATTAAACTTAAAATTCTTTTCAAGGCCCTCCCACGCCACAAACTTGCAATAAGAGGTCATATGAATTTTACTCCCTCGATTTGTCCTCTTTATTACTGAAGGTGCTAAGTGCTCTTTGCAATACTTATCTCCAATCGAAATATCCCAAAGAAATAAGTTGATTGCATATCAATGTTGTCAATTGCAGATTGCGAAAAACAAAGTTTTGATCAGATTCTGCTCCACAACTGTGCTATAGCATCACTATAGGCGCTGTTGACAACATTTTGTATTAAATAGCGTATTGCAGAACAATAGAGAGTTGTTCAAATTCCGCTACGCTACAGCCACCATTCAACAACATTGTTGCATATAGAACAGTTCTAATAAAAAAGCATGTAAAAAATGCAGGCTACAGGTACTTTGTTAACAAATATTCATGACTCTTGACCACGATATATGGATAAAAAAACAAAAGCATTGCCTCTATAGCTATAATACATGAAAGATCCATTTCCACAGCATACAATCAGAGATAATAATAATATAAAAAAGTGGACGAATAAACTTGAGTACACAGAAAGAAGATAAACATACTGTGCTCTCTCTTGACACCTGGTACCAAAACTCGAAATAGATATGCCACTTTACTAATACCAATATCCACAACACCAACCGACGGACCAAGTAGCCCTCTATTGGCTGTCCCTGTCAAAACAACAGAATAATTTTGCACACAACCGTCAATATCAGGTATCGGGAGAAGCGGCATCATTGAAGGCCCATCAGATTTCCACGTCTTGTCCAAAGAAGGATCTCCATTAGCAGTATGTGGAAATTCCGGCATTGAAGGAGTATCATGATCATCAACATACTTTCTCTTACATTCTCGTTGAAACTTCCCCGATTGGCACCCTTCATTAGGACTGCTCTCCAACAATTTGTTAACACAGTCACCATCACTTTCTTTGCTCAATTTGTTAACACAGTCACTATCACTTTCCTTGCTCAATTTGTTGACACAGTCACTATCACTTTCTTTTCCCAATTTGTTAACACAATCACTATCACTTTCTTGACTCAATTTGTTAACACAGTCACTATCACTACTTTCTTTACTCAACCGGGGTTGAACTTGAATCTGAACACGCAGACATTCACTTAAATCCAACTTCAAACTATCAACACCGGTCAACGACCTAAACCTATTAAAATCCTCCTCTTTAACACACGACGACACACTCGGATCATCGATCAAAACAACCCCTTTAACAATTCTAAAGCTATCAGGATACCAAATCTGTTTATGAAGATTCAAAGGGAAAATACTTGTAAATTGTTGACAACCCTCTGAAAATTCATTATTGGGCAAGTCCAATTTTCCCTTTAAATACATATGAAACATATTAATATCCAATATAAGTTCAGGAATTGCATTTTTAAGGAGATAGTAATATAATTTCTCTAAGAGAGAAATTGAAACATAAGAAGATCCTAAATCATGCAAATTATAAGGTGGTAATCCAGTGATTAATCTTTGAAGTGATGAACATCTTGGATTATCAGATTTAACATCAGGTCCTAGGTAAGTTGTGATTATGAAATCAATGAGGAATTTTCTGACACTAACAACGTTGTTTAGTGGTTTGTTAGTGAGAGATTTTCTCTGGTAACAGAGACTTTTTCCTTTCAAATCCATAATGCAAAAACCTAAAATCATAATTAGTCATGTTAATTTAAGAGCATTTTGAAGATAAATAAATAAATAAAACCTAGGTATATCAATGTGAAATTTAAAATTAAAAAATAACTCACAGAATAATGTTGATAGTTTGAAGAAAAGAGGAAGTTGAAGAAGAATTTGATCAGAATATTTGTTTTTCCTTCATTCTGTTTTCAATTTGAAGAGTAGTTATATGATATATCATTCATCACCAAGTGAGAATTAAGATGCATCATGCATGTGTTGTGACTGTGTAATGTGTCGTGGTGTGTAGCATATAGCTACACGTACTCGCTAAACAGTTTCGAGGTTTGGAGAGAGGGTTTTGACTTTCTACCTTTGACTTTTATTTTTGAGATAATAGTTTTTTTTTTTTTTGTTACGTAGACGAAATGACAAAGCTATTATAAACTCACACACAAGTGGAGGTATCGGGGTTCGAGCTCCGATCATAGCATCTGATCTAACAATTTCGGCATTTTACCAGCTGAGTTAGGACTTCTAGATTAATAGTTACTAGACCATTGACCCGTGCTGACGCACGTGTCATATCGATAGTAATAATGGACAAAGAAATATGAAATAATATAAGAATGCAATGACATAGTTCATTTTATAGTGACACTCTAACTTTTAATCTCAACTTGTGATTAAGAAGTCCCAAAGTAATAACTGTGTTGAGAAATTTAAGAGTATGAACATCACCCGCTTGAGAAATTCGGGAGTATGAACTTCATCCACGTTTTATAACTTTATATAGTATTTTAATATCACTTTACGTTAGTATGATTTGAATTAAAAAAATCTTTAAAAAAAATAAAAGACTCCTTAATTTGTAAGATAGCTTGAAACATTAGAATAAAATTAAAATAGATTTTTTACTCGTCGCACAGGTTTATTAGAAAACAAAAGAACTTAATAGAGATGCACTGTTAATATCAAAATCATCCTAATATGTCTTTCATGACATTTACAAAAAAAAAAGAAGATATTTTTATATGATTACCATTTCTAGAAAAAACAAATTTCTGAAATTGAAATAGTATATGATAAGTTCACTCATTCAAACTTATATTCAAAAGTAATGTGGAAGCTAAAAGTTTGCAATTAAAATATACAAAAAAACCATATACTTTCTACGTAAGCCTTTACAATGCATAATCTCAAACAACTTTAAAATACACAACTTCATTATTTTTCATTCTAGTTGTGCACCCAACTAAATAATAATCGCTTGTGTGAGCTTATTTGTCTTGCAAAATAGGAATCTGCCTCGGTGACCAAAGGAATAGTTACATGTTAGAGATGAATAATTTTTTCTTCCAATGAACTCCAAGCACCACTCTTTGCCTTTCTATCTCATGATGCTTAAGCAATACTCCTCAAAGAAACAACTCGATTCAATCACTGATTCGCTTATTTTTGTCAACATCATCAATTCAATCATGCATACACAGTTTTGAATTAACACATAAAACACCAAAGTTGAAGGATAAAATATTTTAGTTACTAAAATAGCATGAGAATATGCAAACCTAAAATTCATCAATCAAACAAAAATGTTACATTATATATGAACCAAGAAAGTAAAAAAGCTATTTCTCGTAAAAACGCATACATATGGGTGTGTGAAATTTGTGTTGTGTTTGTGTCCCACTGATATCGGTAGCAATAGAAATTAAAACAACGATTAGAAGCAAGGTTCGAGTTGAGAAGTTTCAACATGTTATTTCTACGTACCACCATATTCATCATCATTTGTTGGCACTATTATAATGAAAAGGAAAATAAAATTAATTAAGAAATGATTACATGGATAACAATTAAAGCACCTACATCATCTTCATTCTTGAATACCATTAGGAGTTTTGAAGAGATGATGCAAACGGCGCTATGCAACGTTCATTTCTTAATATGAAAATTGCTCTTTTCACTTTTGAAATTGCTCTTTTAGTTAAATTTGCATACCTTTTAGTTGATCAAATTGAAGCCTGTATCCACCCTTCCAATCTAACGTTCATGTGATTTTGCAGCAACATAGATGAATTATATATACAAAAGAAAGATTTCTACAACACTTGATAATCAAAATAAAAAGGATCTCAAAGAGGATGTCGAACATGAAAGAGTAGTAAGAGATCAATATAAAATATATAATAGCGTAGTTATTATTTCAATTACCATTTTGTAATAATAAAATGAAGCTAAAGACCGCTTTTGTGGCCCTAGTTGTAGTAAGAGACTTGTTGATACTTATTCTAAAATTAATTAATTGGTCATATTCTTGTGAATAAAAATTATCTGCTGGATTTAGACTTATGAATGAAATAATTTCTTAAACACACATATAGGCATTAAAGAATATAATAGGAATGAAGAAAATTTTAAATCTAAGAACACACATTTGTAACACGAAAAGAACATGACCGTTGAAAGTGAAATCCAATGAGGCATTCAATCAAACATGTAATAGGAGAAGTAGTTAAAGCTAAAAAAACATAGACAAAAGGTGATTAAATAAAACTAAATGCCAGAAAACATAAGGAAACAACTCGCTCAAAATTGGATCCAAGCCGTTGCAGGCAGTGACAGTTACATAAACCGTCAACGCTAGACCAGTACCGAGAGCCACCAAGAGAATACTATATAAATTGTCAGTGATTAAATTAAATAGAATAATGTCATCCAAAAACAAAACTGACACAACAGTCCAAACATATTCATACCGACCAGGACACTAAACCAAGTCACATAACACGAAATCAATGCAGTAGAACACTACTTTTTCAAATAATACAAACTGATGCAGCACTGAATAGAATCAAAAGCTGAAATAAATAGTGGCAGAAACTTAACCTTCACTTGTTCCACTTTTAATAGAGTTCTCAATGTGGTCAACATCATGGGTAAACTGTGTGTGTATTAGTAAAGCATAGAAAAATCATGAAAAATTTAAAAGCTAAACTAAGATTCTCATAAAAGAAAAACGATACAGTTGCATGCAAATTTTTATACAGTTGTCTTAAATTGACTTGTTCATCAAATTTAGTTATTTACATACTACACAAACCATCGTTACAATAAATTGATATTCAGACCATCCCTACAATAACTTGATATTCATTAGGAATAAATTTATAAAAATAAAAAATGTCTAAACATTGCATTGCATTTGTCCTACGTACAAATAGCTAAATTGTGGTTAAGTAAACAACTTTACTTTTAAAATGAATCACTAATGAGCATATATCTCTACAAATGAAAACTGGAATGGTGAGTGAAATGGAATGGTGACCAAATGAAACCAAAGGCATTATTAAGAAAACTGCAACTGACCCAATACCAGGTGCAAATGACTGCAAATGAAACCAAACTGAATCAAAAGCTGAATAGAATCAAAACTGACAAATTAAAAGCTGAAATCTGCAATAGAATCATCAACCAAAATCAAAATGGAATTGGAATAGTATAACTAACAATGGAATTGTCATTTAAATCGTAAATCAAAATCGATATTGAATTGTGAAAGAAAAAATTGAATAAGAAATTGAGAAAGAACAAATTACAGACCTCCATCGACGGTGGTCTTCCGACCACAGTGCCGGAAATGGAGGCGATGAGAACATAATAGAGAGAAGATGAACCAATAAGGTATGAAAGGAGGCGATGGTAATCTAGGAGAAATGAGAGAAGAGGCAAATTTTATTTGTTTGGCAACGGTTAGGGCGATTTGTTTCGATAAGCATGAGTGATTACGTTTAAGAGTAAGAGAAAGGAAACGATGGAAACGATTTTGCTTTGTTTTCAATAAAAATAAGATAATTAGTTTGGAAACGATTATGTTTTGTTTTCAATAAAAATAGGATAATTAGGTTGGAAACGATTTTGTTTTGTTTTTCATAAAAATAGGATAATTAGTTTAGGTTGGAGGGAAACATATCACAAAAATAGGAAACGATTTTGTTATTTGGTTTGGATATGATTTTGTTTTGTTTTTTTTAATAAAATAAAAGGAAATAATATGAGCGATCTGTTGTTTTTTTGTTATGGATAAGAATATGAGGTTCTGTTTATTTTGTGATCTGTTTAGTAAAATTAAGCAGAAAAATTAGGAGTGATTTGTTTATTTTAATGGAGCCATTTGTTTATTTTGTTTTCCATAACAATTAATATTTTGTTTAAATTAAATATGGTTAATATATTATTTTGCGATCTATTTATCTGTTTAGTAAAATTAAGCAGAAAAATTTGGAGTGATTTGTTTATTTTGATGGAGCGATTTGTTTATTTTGATTTCCATAACAATTAATATTTTGTTTAAATTAAATAGAGTTAATATATTATTTTGCGATATGTTTATCTGTTTAGTAAAATTAAGCAGAAAAATTAGGAGTGATTTTTTTATTTTGATGGAGCGATTTGTTTATTTTGATTTTCATAACAATTAATAGTTTGTTTAAATTAAATAGGGTTAATATAGTAAAATTAAGCAGAGAAATTAGAATAAATCTATGGCAAAATATTGCTTACGGGTTAACTTTAAGTAATAAGAGATTTTAATATATGTGTAATGATTAGTCGCAATAATTTGTAAAATAAAGTAAAAAATAGTTGCAATAATTTACAATGTATCAGAATTTTAAAATAATTATTAGTTATGTTCGTTAGTCAAATTAATCTTTCATGTTAGTTATATTGAATCAATCAATGTACTTATTTATTTACCATGGAAAATGAGTTTAACCAAATGAAGTAGACATTAAAGGTTTAAACTTTTGTTGGGAGTGGGAGCACAGTATGCCTCAAATTCAATTATCTCAAGTGAAATCAACCTATGAAAAACAAAAATAAAATATGCATCGAAGTTTGTTTTTTTATATGGATTATGCTGATAAGTGCCCTAAACTCACTCCCTCCGTCTTTATAAACACTTTTTACTTTTTTTTATATTTCTTAAGAAAAGTAGCTAGTATAACTAATGTGTCTATTTTGTATGTTAATATTACCAAATTGTCTTTTGTTTATTATGTATTAAATTTGACTTTTTATATTTCAAGACAAAGTTAGTGGTATTAATTAAAAGTATGTTAAGGAAAAAAAAAATAAATGCATCTAGTAATTTGAAAATGAGTTTACATTTAGGGACAATTTTTTAGTCAAATATTTGTAAAAAAAAAAAAAAAACTTAGTCAAATACTTCCTCCGTTTCAAAATGAGTGTCGCTTTAGTCAATTGCACACAGATTAAGGAATGAAATAAAGTAGTCAAATGTCATGACAATTTTATCAAATTATCCTAAACAACTATTAGTTTGTTTTTCATTAAAGAAAAAATAATACTTTGGAAGTAGTATAACATAATATTAATTGAAGGGTACAATTGAAAAGAAAAAGTTATTATTGCATTGGAAACTGAAAGTGACATTCATTTTGAAACAATTTTTTGCTAAAACGACACTCATTTTGAAACGTATGGAGTATGTGCTTAGATATAGAGATTAATGAAGTATATAGAAAAAGTAACTTTTTGTTATTTCAATGTCTTGAATGCACAATTTCCAATATAAAATTTTCACTTTAAGCTTTTAGACAAGTCCCCTAAGAGCATCCACATCCATGTGGACGAGAAGTGATATTTGTACAACCATTTTTGTACAACTTTTGGACAACTTTATCTTTCATACTCACATTATGTTATTATTATCTCTCTTCATTTTTCTCTCTATTGTTTTTACCAATAACAAGAGAGAACAACAGGGTTGTCCCAAGAGTTTATGAAGAGCTATTCTTCCATGGTCACAGTACTAAATAAATAGTCTTTACACACACTCACATGAAGAGATTATCTTTAAAATATTTAATTATTTTTTTATCAATTTTCTTTTTTTATCATTAAAAAAATACTTGTTTATGTGTGTGTGACCAAACACTATTTGTTTGGTCTTGTGACCATGTTAGAATTTCTCTGTCATGAAATGGTTGTTCAAATATCATTACTCTAAATGGACCCACCTAATATATTATAGGGTTTTGCTAGAAAACACTTTTTATGAAGGTGTCTTTTAGCAAGTTATAACTAAAAAGTTGATAATCGCATCTTGAGGTGTGGATTGCTAGAAGACACATTCATGAGTGTCTTCTAGCAAAACCTTATATTATATTATTTCACACTTCTCAATTATTTAAACTACTCAACTACATTTTTTTAAATATCCATACCACTCACCCAAAACTCTAAAGTAGGTCTCACTAATTTCATAATATACTCTAAATTTATTATCACCAGTTTTTCAAATTAATTTTTAATCAATTTAACTCATAAAGTATTATTAAAAGATGAAAGAAGATAGAATGGCAGAGAAAGGAATCGTGGTATTGCAGAACCACGATGCTTAATTAGAGAACTGAAAGGTTGAGTGAATTATCCATGCAACCTTGACAAAGTGTTATTGGTTTTGGTGAAAACACCCACCAAGTCAACGGATGTTTATGCTCCAAGAGCACTTGTTAGTATTTACCTTTTTATATTATTATGCGTCTCAATGGAAAAGAGTATGATTAACAGTCTATTTTTTTCATTGGACAAGTAGTCTAATTCTAATTTTTGTCAAAAAATATGGTAATATGTTTATAATTGAAAATTTATGAATGTATAAACTACAAATCCAATAATTTTTTGTTTCTTGGTAATTTACTTGTGTCATGTCAAACACTAAATATGAGATACTCTATCAACTAAGAAATATGTATCTGGGATTAAAATATGTAAAAGAAAAAAAAAACTTAATTTATATTATTGTACTTTTTTTTCTTGGCTATTATCGTACTTCTAAAATATAAGGTTTTAATTTTTATGCATTTTTTAAGGATAAATTTCACCGATTAGATATTTCGTTCCCACAAAACTGAAGTGGAATGATTTGACTATCAGTTGTATCACAATTAGTTGACACTAGAATCAACCGATGCATAATTGGTGAAAAATTGGTAGACAACCTGTGCAAATTAGGTTGATAGTTAAATCAGTTGTCGGATGACAACCGAGTATGGCTACCATATTCAAATGAGTTTGGAGATTGTTGTCAGTCATATTATATGTATTCAACTATTACTTATATCACAATCAACTGATGTTAGAGTCAGCTTAGGTAAAATATGGTGTCTTTATATATCCTTATTGTTTTCCTTTATCACTTTCATTTATTTTATCTTTATGTCTTCTCAAATAATAGTTCATCCTTCAACACTAGACACACTTTAGAGTTGTCTAGGTAACCGCAGTTGAGAGACATAGTCACTTTCTTAACATAATCGTTTGATAAAATAGAGGATAATTGTCTCAAGTGCAAATTAGTTTACATATCATCTTATCAATCGAAGAATCTGTAAATTAACCAAGTTGTCATGACGCCAATCATGCAACTAATCAACTAAGCACCAAATTTTGCATAACAACAACACATTTAAATTAATGAGTGTGACATTAATTCTTATATAATGATGTGTAAAGTGGTGGTGGAGGTAATGTTAAATTAGGTAGAGGTTAAAAAAATCTAAGTTAGGTTACGGTTAATAATTAATAAGGTGTTTTATCTGGGCTTGAGTTTGATGACGATGGTTATGATATTGGTGAAGGTGCTTGTAATGATGACAATGTTGGTGATTTTTATGATCAATAAGATTTCACAGAATCTTTGGATGTTTAAAGCCATTAGCATATATATGTTATGATTATTTTAGTATATGTACTAGCTAATTAGGAAGGAACTAAGACATTATCTACTTAATTTTATACTTTGCCAGTTTTAATATGGGTTATTTTTGTTAAAAAGTTTGTTATGGAATTTGAAATTTTAGTTTGGCTTAATTGCACCTTTTCCCCTATCTTTTGTTATTTGTGCGATTTTGCACCCCTTGTTTTTTTTGAGCGATTTTGCACCCTGTCGTTTTGCCCCCTTTCTGGTTAGATGGACCTTCTTGTGTTTAATTGCACTTTTGCCCCCTATCTTTTTGCCAATTTTGGGATTTTGCACCCCCTCTTCTTTTTTTTGAGTAATTTTGCACCCCCCCCATCTTTTGCTCCCTTTCCCCTCTTTTAATGTTGATTTTGAACAAAACACAATTGGCAAAAGATGGGGTGCAAAATCACTCAAAAAAAAAGAGGGGGTACAAAATCGCACAATTAACAAAAGATAGGGGTAAAAGTGCAATTAAGCCTTTTAGTTTTTATGTTAAATGGTGTTCTAATATAAACACTAGCGTTCAAGCGGGGACTCCGTGCTTGTCTGTCTGCACTTTTTATTGTGCTAATGCGTATAAATTATGAGCTGTAATGTTTTTATAAAATTTTAATTTTGATTAAAATTATAAGTATATATATTTCACATTGTAGCAAACTATATTTCTCATTTCATTAACACCAACAATATAACAAATATATTATAAATTCTTATCTTTTTTTAAAGAAGCCAACAATATATCATTCTTATAAGCAAATTTGTTGAAGGGTGCAATTGAAAATGAAAATAATAACCCAAAACTATGTATTCCCTTAGTATACAGTATAGAAAACATATGTCATTTATGTGTCACTTACATATTTTTTAAAATCAATTTTAATTTTCCATAAACTCATATGAGTGTGCAAGTCAAGTTTACATGTCGAGTCTACATATTTCAAGTTTATATAAACTTGCTAGTCTAACAACCTTGGTTGCATTTAAGTTTTTTTTTTTTTTTTTATAGGAATTGGTGTAATATGTCACCGACTTTGATTGAGATAAAACTTTAATGAGTCTAGTAATGACGTGATCACCATTTCCTCCAGGCTTAATATTTTTTTAGTAGAATGACAAAAGAAAAGAAGAAAAAAAACCCGTAAAAATAGGGCTCAGTCTCGGTCATTAAACCTCAACACTAACTTCAACTCTGATGAGGGAACCTGCCAACCCAAATTAAGGATATAAATTGGAGAGTTAACACCCAAAAAAACTAATCGAATCAATTTTTTTTCCTTCATTTTTACTGGTATTAAATTAATTTCATACTTAAAATTTAATATTTTGGTAAACAACTAATTTGTCATTTTAAAAAAAAAACACAAAAATATGGTTTAATTAAACTTTCAAAATTAAATTATATAGTCAAAAATGAAATAAAACTATATATATATATATATATATATATATATATATATATTATTCTTTCATAAAATCCTTCAAAAAGAAATTATTCTTTCTTAGAAAAATAATTAGGTGAATGTTTTTTCAAAAATATTTTTTGTTGTTTTATTACAAGTATTCTAGATTTTACACTTTGGTCAAAAACATAAGAAAACCAAATGTTATTTTTATACTGTATTATAATATATAATATCCACTCAATTGGAGTATTATTTTTAAATTTATAAATATTTGGGTTGACATAAATTATATATAAATATTAATGAGTGTGATTATATCTAACAGCAGTGTCATTGTTTTTTGTAAAATAAGAAAACTAGTATCATTGTTTATTGATTTTATAACGTATAATATATTGATTACTTATTTTTTATTCGAATAAATATAAGAATTAATTATAAATTTCATTTTTTTTTACATACTCACGAAATTGGTCCAACCTTTATTTTAAACCCACCGGTTTTGGCCCTTTAGTCAAAAAATTTGACCAATACCCATTAAATTACTTTATAAAAAAAACACTCATTAAATTACAAGAAAATCATTTAATAAAATTAGGTTTCAACTTTTACAATGTAAATAATAAAATGTAAAAAATTTGATTTGTATAGATGGCTATGCATCATCAGATCGTATATCACGTCATAGGAAACATATTATATCATAATTTTTTAGTCTAAAAATTTGAGAGAGGAACCAAAACTGATAGAATTTAAAATGGGGGATCAATCCCGTGAGCAAATTAAAATAAAAAGAATAAAAAAATGTAACCAAGTCTAAACATAATAGTTGATTGTTTTTGTAATAAATAAATAAAAAATTAAAACAAATATTGTTATACTAATAATAATTATATAAATGGTTAGTATTTTTTAAGATATATCCATTGTCTTAATAATGTGAAAATGAAATAATTGAATCGCCTGTAAATTTAGTAATCATTCTAATTTCACACTATAAAGGTCATATTCTCGATAATATTGTCCTTACAAAATTGTAATGCAACCGAATGCGCACATAGAGAAATAGAGAGCACACTTTATTTCACGCCTCTCATTCTAGTCACTCACACTCCTCTCGTTTTTCTTACATAAAAGTATTTTGACTTTTTATTTTATTATTTTAAAAATCACAATACTAATACTTTTCTTTGAGAACTAAAAACTTATACTTAAAAGCTCTTAAACTTTTTTCCATTAACCATAACCAGAACAATCAAATCTTTATTTCTTTCTCAATGGAGAGAGATATGCCACCTTGGTTGAAACCCCAAATCGAAGAAGAGTGGTACATGAACAATATACCACTTTGTACTGAAGAACTTATTCCAAATCTTCAAAACCACATTCAACAACAAAACATTGTCGGTTCTTCAGACCCAAACACTTCTGTTTTTGAGCACCATTTAGGTTCCTCATTTTCTTTGCCATCACCCAAATCCAATTTATCAAATCTACTAAATATTAATGACAATATCAACATCACTGATACCGTCACCACAAACAATCCATTTGGTAATATCTTCAATTTAGAATCCCAAGGTGTTTTTCAACCTCCATTGTCAATTGCGCAGTTAACCTCGACATGGTGGAAGGAGATTGAGAATAAGACAAATAAAGATGGAAATGGAGAGGTTGGCAGAGGATCGAATTATGACTCTAATGAGAGTGTTGGTGTTGGGAAGATGGGGAACCATGGGAAAAATGAGGGCAACAATTATAATGCAAATAACAATGTTGGTGGTAGTAATAATAACATCATAGATAATAATGATGATGAAAATTGTGTTGCTGAGGGGAACCAAAAAGGGAAGAAGAAGAAAATGCCATCAAAGAGTCTCATCGCTGAAAAGAAGCGAAGGCAGAAACTCAATGATAATATGCACAAGCTTCGTTCTGTTGTGCCAAAGATTAGCAAGGTATCGTAACTTCATTTAATTTTTTTTATCATTCTTACTAGCGTCTTTCTGCTCTTTTTGTTGCAATAACACGTGTAAATTATGAACGGTACTTTATATAATATTTTGATTTCAATTATAAGTATAAATATTTGTGACTTTACGATTATAAAAACTCAACAAATATCAAAGAATAAATGAGTCATCCAAATCAAATCAAACGACTTTGTGATTTTAATCTTGGAATTTGATAGTTTTTTTTGTCTCAAAGCCGAGCTAAATCATACCACAAACATCCCTAATTGTTATGATTGTTGTGTGCAAGTGTGAGTTATATGTCTCACATCGGATAGAAAAGTTGAGGTTAAACATTATATAAGTGAAAGTACTCATAAACCCATTACCTTAAGGTTTTGGGTAAGAGTGTGGCGTCTCTCTCACTTGTATGGTTGTTATGTCCTAGATGTGGACGGTCCCCCAGGCTGCCCTCGTGACCCAACAATGGTATCAGAGCTTGGTTCTATGAAGGGTATGACATACTCATTGGGTCTAAAGTCCTCTTGAGAAGGTGTTCAGGCGGCCGATTCCATTGCGAAGAAAGCAGCGACGACGGTACAAGCAAGTATTTGTGGATGACCGGTTCCATTGTGAAGAGAGCAGCAACATCGGTACAAGTAAGTCATTGCGAATGAAAGAATTTCCGCTTGAGGGGGAGCATGAGGAATTGATAAACTCTCGCGGGTGACTGATTCCGTTTTGAAGAGAGCGGCAACGTCGGTACAAGTAAGTCATTGCGGAAAGAGCTTTCGCTTGAGGGGGAGCACGATGAATTGATGAACTCACGCGGATGACCGATTCCGTTGTGAAGAGAGCAGCAACAATGGTACAAACAAGTAATTATGGATGAAAGAGCTTCCGCTTGAGGGGGAGCACGGTGAATTGATGGACTCAATTTTGAGGGGGAGTGTTGTGTGCAAGTGTGAGTTATATGTCCCACATCGGAGAAAAGTGAAGGTTGAACACTATATAAGTGGGAGGACCCATAAACTCATTGTCTTAAGGTTTTGGGTAAGAACGTGGTGTCTCTCTTACTTCTATGGTTGCTCCACCTTGGCGTGGGTGGTCCACGGCTCCTTCCCTCATGACCTAACAATGACAATTTTACCCTGATTTTTAACATTAATAGTGTATTGTTATTCTTCTTTAAAACAATCCAAAAATATTTGAATCCTCGATCATGAGCGTCTTTCATAAAATTATAGTAAAATTTATTTTAAAAACCTTTTTCATCATGACAATAAGAGACATGTTATATTTTTTAAAACAAAGTCACAACACATAATTTACTCACAAATGTAAGCACACCAATTTTAAAAATAAAAGAGGTATAACACTTCAATAAAAACCGTAAGTTGGTATCTACTCTAAGTATGAAGACTATTGGGTACTAAAAACCCATTAGTGATGTCAAACCTTAAGGCATATGACCACCAATCCAAATCGCTATTCTTCTATGCCTCTATCATCATTGTTGTCCCTTCGCAACTCGATACAGTGAAGTACAGGGTATTAAGCTCAATCCACAACAACAGAGAGTCATAATATAAATTCAACACATATACATAGTATAAAAAACAGACACACATAGCATACAAAAAATATAAAGCATAATAGCTAACATGTTCTTAACGTAACACAAATTAAGACAATGTAAACATGATCGTAATGTACTGTCTATATGTAAGTGCATGTCATTTTCTCCTTAATTATTTTAGGGAATGATTTTCTCCACAAATTATCATTCACATAAAACACTTATTGAAAAAAATTCTCCTTAATTTAAATATAATTACCTATACACATAGATTGACTGGGAGCACATAGTAAACCAACTACTAAAATCTTTATTTAGTTATTTAAATTAAGGGTCATACAACAACTGTGAAAACATAAAAACTATGATGTCACAACCACAATTATAGACTTACTTTAGAAAAATGATAATAATGCTAACAATTTTGTGATTTTTATTGAAATGTTTAAGGACCAAGTGACATAGGCTATCAACAATATTCGGTCCCTTAATTTGTGTATGAGGCAATGCAAGTTCTGTGTTTTTTTAATAACAAATATTAGTATTTAGTCGTTAAACTAATATTTACTCTTTTACCCTTGTTTGAACCCGCAACAACTTACACATTTTTCCTTAGCTCAAACAAGTTGAGTTATGCAACCCTCCATAATTCAAATTTATGTATTTCATTTCTTTCACAGATGGATAAAATTTCAATACTTGGGGATGCTGCTGACTACTTGAAAGAGTTACAAAAACAAATTAATGATCTTGAAAGTGAGATAGAGTCAAGCTCTCCTAGATCATTTATGCCACCGCCTACAGGAACTCACATTAAGACATCCACCATGTCAACCCTTCCGGTTCAAATGAAAGAAGAGTTATGTCCTAACAATGTATCAGGTCTTAAAAACCAACCAACAAAGGTACTTACTATTTACTTTAATAGAAAGTTCTTATTCCATATCAATAAATGCTTATCACCTTCAAGATATACATTTATAAGTAAAATGAAGACATGCCATTCACTATTTTGTTGACATCATTAGGAGTCTTATATTTTGGATTTTTTGGTGTATTTTGTGTGAAATATTACAAACACACACACACACATTTGATAACTTACTAAAAGGTCTAAAAGCTTGGACAAGGCACGCATTTGATAACTATAATCGAAAACTGGAGCATGTTTAACTAATATCTACCTTCGATCAATTTTTTTTATTAAAATAGATTGACTTAATTGTACTGTTTCCCCCCATATTTAACTAAATTTGTGGAATTTTATGGTTCTTCTGTTTTCACATTTGTTGCATTTTTTTGTCTAAACTCGTATTTGTTGCCTCATAATCGATTATTTTTATGAAAAAAATATGAATTTTACTCCCAAAAGTGATACTTTCTCTTGAAATTTAACATTTGAGCAATAAACCTCCACTCTAAGGCAACAAATTACCTATTATGGGGCAGGAAAAATATGTTGAGACTAAAATTGTAATAAATGTGAATATTGAAGGACTAGATAGTTCGTTTTTAAAACAGATGGACTAGTTTTGTGAATTTGATTAAATAGAGAAACCAAAAGTGTAATTAAGTCAAACAGCTATGTCAATGTCAACCACATTTAGTTTTATAGTGTTACAAATATTAACTAGCGAAAAGATAAGAACTAACATAACTGTCTGTATGGTTTTCTACCACACTTAATTTTATAGATAATTTGGCATGTATAATGATCAATAGTTTTTGAGGAAAAATGATCAGATATTATAAAAATAAGATTCAAATTAGCTCTTTTTACAGTATTAAATATTGTTCATATATTGTAGTGAGGTTTTTCATATTTTAATGGTATTCAACTATTGCTTTATAAAAAATTGACAATTTTTTAAATTAACAATACAAGTAATATTATAAAAAGGATAAAACAATTTAAACAAATGGTAAAAATGAAAGAAAAAACCACCCCAAATTAACAGCTTATTCACTTTATATATAGGTATAAAATAGATACATAAGTATAGATAATACTATGATGGTATTTGCAGGTAGATGTTAGGGTAAGTGAAGGAGGACTTGTCAACATCCATATGTTTTGTGCTTGCAAACCAGGTGTTTTGGCGTCGACTATGAAGGCATTGGATAGCCTTGGTTTAGATGTTCATCAGGCTAATATAAGTTGTTTCAATGATTTTTCTTTAGATGTGTTCAAAGCTGAGGTATACATTTATTTTTAACCACTATACTTTATAAAGTTTCTTATTCAATTACCATGTCATTTATTTTTAATTTCCATTAACTATTCTTTCAAAATTCATTTTAGATGCCAGTATGTGATCATGAGAAAAATGTAATGAAGGTTGTATGATCCATGCTAGCTTGACTTTTTAAAGCATATCAACAATTATTTAGTTCAAAGTTGCACTTACATTTATGTTTGTTGCAATAATCTGTGAACTTAAGTGATCCTATGAAGAATGTGGATGTTTGTATTGACTATCATGAGATTATTGTACTTGCAAAAAGTACAATAATCGTATTAGGATTTGTATTGTATTGGTCATGCCTTAAGAAAGCTCTCAAGGTTTGTATTTATAGCCTTCTATGGGCCTGATTTGTGTTTACTTAAGCAACAAGTAATTGGGGTATTTAGGTATTTTAGTCGCGTTCTAGAGGTTTCTAGAAGTGAGCTGAGGCGGTGCCCTGGGAAGGGCGCGCCTTGGGCCTCAGGGCCTTTCTTGAGGGCGCTAAGGCCTCTAGGAGGGTCTAAAAGCCCTTTTGGAGGTCTTTTAGGTCTTTAGGAATAAATTGACGATCCAATTATTTTCTAATGTGAGATTATATGAGTAAATTTTGATCATTAGATTTGTAAATTCAATATCGACTGTTGTCATTCTTTATTTTCATTATTTTTTATGAATGAACGTTAAAGCCTTTTTACTTCCTACAATAAAAAATTGTCTTTTAAATGAGAAAAAAATCTCAATTTTAATGAGATAATATTTACAAAAGATCTTTGTGAATTATACGAACTAGCGAATCATCTTTGCTTTTTTCTTTCGAAGAAGAATAATACAAAGTTGGTCAAATGTCTTATGAGATTTTTATATTGGTTGTTACTTGTTAATAACAAATCTTTGGTGTTTGGATTTGGTGCTCACACATTATTAACCCATCAATGTCATCCTTAGTTTTGTTATATTGATTTTGATTTTTCATGTTTCTTTTCAGCAACACAACAAAGACCAAGAATTGACCCCCGAGCAAATTGAAACAGTACTGTTGAAGGCATTGGGTTTTCATTGAATGATGTGAGTTAAGCTATGGACAAATTCTCCCTTTACAAATAAATTAGTTGCCTTTGTTGTAGCATGAGGTTTCTAAATGATTTTACTTTTTATTATTTTGTATTGAAAGTTATGCCAAACCAATGGATTTAAGATTATGGTTTTGTATTTTTTGTATGAATTTGAGCACATCGTACTTTTATTACTTTGAAGTCATGGGATAAATTGTTGTTTGCCTTTATTGTCTTGTTGAGTGAGGCTAATTTTTGTTTCTTAATTGGTCTCATATCATAATTGGAACAAAAAATAACCAAAGTTCATAAATTTGAGGTGGTGTGGTAAAACTGGGTAGCACTTGAGTGACATTGTGGTTGATGACATTGTGACATTGGCCAACCACAATGCCACAAGTGTCTTTCTTCTTTCTCTTTCATAATATTTTTTTGTTTCTTTGTACACGTGTGACATTGTGGTTGGCCAATGTCA
>Ga0315914_1000212_pt1 | contig 61577 bp, 21 predicted proteins | sample MpolenodulesMG_FD_203920 | JGI IMG/M metagenome (GOLD analysis project Ga0315914, IMG submission 203920) | Medicago polymorpha root nodule microbial communities from Los Angeles, California, United States - elongated nodules | ecosystem: Host-associated > Plants > Roots > Nodule | place: USA...
TTATTGTGGTGAAACTAGTTTGTGAGACAATTTTAGTTTTTGTGCTGAAAAGAAATTGTGTTTTCTTTTTCAGGTGAGTATTCTGAAAGAGAGGGTTATAAGGGATCTGAATATGCACCAACCTATGAAGACAAGGATGGTGACTGGATGCTAGTTGGAGATGTTCCATGGGAGTAAGTTCTCTCCCTTGTGTATTTGCTTTATTTTTATTTTTTTGTTTATGTCTCTAGAGTTCATGAACTTAGATCCTCTGAAGTTGGCTTTATGGTAGCAGATAGTTTAGATTGTTGGCCTGTTTCAATTAGCTTATTTGAGTTTATCTTTTGGCATAATTACTTGTGAGCCTCTTTGAGAAAGTTTAGGGAAACAACTTAAGATATGTCCATAAGTTGTTTTCAGCTTATCCTCATCGGTTTTCCATGATGGTTGATGAAAATGGCTTATAACTTAAATGAAAAAAGTTTGATTTTATTTTACTTCGGTTTTAAAAGCACTTACGCTAACCCCACTTGGTTGGCCTGGTGATATTGGCTTGGGACCTGGGAGTGTGCTCATCCTCAAGGTCTCAAGTTCAATTTTCCCCAGAGTCAATTTGGATGGGCTAATTTAGCTTCTTAAAAAAAAAAACACTTACGCTATAAGTGCTTAATTAGTTTTTAGTCAAATAGGAGTAATTTCTATCTCGTAATTTTTAATAGTCTGCGATCAGCTGCACCATAACATTAGTTCTAGAGGATCCATTTTGATTGTTTGTCTGTTAGATGTTCATATTCAGAAACTCATAGAACTTGCTTTTACCTACAGCATGTTTGTGACTTCCTGCAAAAGACTAAGAATCATGAAAGGCACAGAAGCTAGAGGTTTGGGTTGTGGTGTATGAGAAACAACTGAATTTTTCCTATGATTATGATATGATGAGTGAGGACTATATGCAAGAAAAAGAGTTTTGGAGCTAATGGATTTTGAATCAAGGTATCTTACCACCATGCCAATCTTGATTTGGAAGGGAGATGGAAGATTCTTTCTACATAAACTTTGTCAACATGTTTTTGGTTATTTTAGCATCTTGATGGGATGCTATATGCTATATTGTTTGTTATTTCCACTGAACATTTTCAATAACATTTTCAGAAATTTGCATCAAAGCAACTTTGTATACTTATACAGAATTAGAATTAGAAGAGTCATGGTTTGTTTTGTATCAATATATAAATAGAAACTTCCAATACGTAGTTATTTTTTTGACAAGGAAAAATAAATGCATAGTTGCTACTCATTTGTTCATAATCTTTGATCTTTTAAGTTATTGAATTTTGTTCCAAAACTTTGACTATTTAAAAATACTACAATTAAGCATATTCTTCCCTTTCTTAATAATCTCAAGAGTTGTGTTAGAACAACAACTAGTAAAAGAAAAATAAAGAAACTCAAATTGCAAACAATGGAATCTAGTGGTTTTGTTAAGCAATTTGTTCAATTGTGCCTACGTTTTTGGCTATAGAGCAGTTGTAGTTCCGTATTATTATTTAAATGATTAGGGCTTACAATGTTACAAGTCATATATATATATATATAATGTCACGATTCATATTATAACAATGCCTCTAAACCGTGCCACTCGCTCTGCTCTCGTGCGCCTATAAACCATACTCAATAAGTTGTAATGTAACTATTTGTGCTAACAAATTTATCCTCCCCTGAACAAACTAACCATCAACATTTTCTATCAAATTTTTTTAGAGAAATGATATTTGTACAACCATTTTTTTATAACTTTTGTGACAATTTTCTCTCTCATACTCGCATTATGTTTTTACTTTCTCTCTCTATTCCTTTGGTTTTTGTGTCAATACCTCATTTTCATTGTAAATTATGGTTGTCTCATAAGTTGCTATTGAAATGGTTGCTCAAATAACACAACTCAAAATTTATTGTGCGGGATTTTAGGGAAGTAAATATGTGATAATTGTGCTATAATTCCTTTTCTGAATGAAATTTGTTCTTATAAAAAACAATTACTATATTGCACCAATACTTCTAAGCTGGAAAGGTAGACGGTGTCTAACATATGTTGAAAGACGTGTTCGATGTCCAACACCAATGATGTGTCAATATCTTGTTTTGTATTTTTTATTTTTTTTGGCCAATGTTAGCCAAGTTAGTTTTCTTTGTTGTGAATGGGGGTTGAACCCATAATCAATGTCCCACACCAACCACCTTATATCTCAATGTCTTGTATGATGTATGGGTTTCATAGAAAAATAGGGCACTAGAAGAGAATTAATTTGACTTGGTTGGGTTTGTGTGAGGCTGGATGTTGAATTGAAGCTAGCTTGATGTCTCCTTAGGAATGAGATGCTACTAGCTAGAATGTATTACTCTTTTTTTGATTAAAATGTTTTTTTTATTAAAGAGATGTATTACTCTAAAACTTGGGTTGGAAATGTCTAGACGAAATTTATCTTGCCCCCTTAGTTACTCTGTTTTTCTAGTCAATGTTTTAGAAAAGGAGTTGGTCATGTGATTTGACCCGTACAATCCACATTTTTTGACGGAGTAAGGCAAATTTTCAACCCTCCAACCTGTTTTGGCTCAACCTACATAACCTATCAAATAACAACTGGATGTGGGTGGAGCATATTGGTCTTAAATGATGAGGCTAACAAATTATAATCACAATATATGTAAATTAATTCTTATAAATTTTATCCTTCAAAAAATTGTTATAAATTTTATAAAAAAAATAACATAATTTTTAATGTATCATATATCTTACAATATGAATTAATAATTGAAATACAAACATTGATAAAAAAATCTCCTCAAAATAAAAAACGTTGATAAAAATATATATGTTTTTAGTAAAACAAGTATATTAATAATAGTTAAATATGTTATAAATAGAGAGGAATAGGAAAACCTGAGATAATGTTCCTGAGAATTAAATTTTCATTATATATATAGCTTAGAAGAGAAATACTACGAATAATCTTTTTCTAACGGTCTCTAATACTCATATTTTTATTGGATAAACTCATGTGAGTCTCACTACTTTATGTATGATCCATTTCTAAAATGTGAAACCTACGTGAGTTTTACCAAATAAGAAAGCAGGTCTTAAAATGAATGTTAGAAAGACAGTGTCCATATCACCCCTATAAGAAGAATGTTCTCAAGCCCAAAAGAGAGATTTGGAAGTTGGAAGGCAACCTCAATTATAGAATTTACGCAAGGAAGGTGGGGGGGCCTTAGTGTGGTGGAATGATTAAATCAGTATTAAAAAAGTCATTCGTGTGGGTGAGGAAGGTGGATCGATAATAACTTAAGGTGGAAATTAGGAGATGGAGTTTCGACATTATTTTGGTGGAATTCTTGATTAGATGGAGGGGTTTGAAGGTTACATTTACCCATCTTTTTTTTTATCTCTCTGATAACAAAATGGCATCAATGCCTAATGAAGCAATTAGGTTGGGGTGAGCGGGTGAGGCCTGGAAATGACGTAAGAGGTTGTGGGTCTGAGAGAAGGATTTGTTGGATGAGTGTTTTGTTATGTTCGACTTGATTTAATTGTTTTGCAGAAGGGTGTGACTGATAGGTAGTTTGAAATTTGCATACTTAAAAAAAAGTGCAATGTCAGCAATGCTTATAATTTTCTAGCTTCGACAGATCAAAACATTATTGATGAAAATACGCATTTAATTTGGAATAACGCGGTTCCTCTGAAAGTAAGACTCTTTGCATGGCAGCTCCTTCGTTATCGTATTCCAACAAACGACAGTTTAGTTATGAAGGGGTAATCTCGGCCAATGCCCAACTTTGTGTGGGAGGGGTGTGATGATTTCGAGGATGCAAATCATCTTTTTCTGCATTATGATTTTTCCAGACAAATTTGGAATGTTCTTTATAATTGGTTAGGTTTCATCATGGTCAACTTGCATTACATTTCAGATCATGTTATTCAGTTTGGTGTCTTGGGAGACTTTTCTAAAAAGTTACGTGTCGTTTTTAATTTATTTGGTTTTTCAGTGTTTGGATAATCTGAAGAGAAAGAAATGCTCGAATTGTCCAGCATAAGGAGGATTTGTTGTATTATATTCTTAATATTCAAACATATTGAAGGTTGAAGGTAAAAATAACGTCAATTTTACTTTAACTACCACATGTGGTGGTTCAATCCCCTTTTAAGCTTGAAAGATGTTTTGTAATGCAATTTTTATTGGCTTTCTCTGTAGTATTTTTTTCGATTTTATTTGATGTAATGGTTACTTTATTTTCTTTGCTTCTCTCTGGCACTTCTTGTATGAGAAAAGTAAAAATGTTTTGGTTTGTATTTTTTGTTTTAACCTTTTTTAAAAAAAACAAACATGATCGCACACACCTTATAAAATGAAGTGACTTTCCAATAAAAAATATTATAGATAATTAATTTTTTTTGAGGGATTATAGATAATTAAATTGTAATATAACATTATAATTTTTTTTTGAAGAAGCTAAACTAACCCCCTCAAATTGGCACCAGAGAGAATCGAACCTGAGACCTTGAGGAGGAGCACACTCCCAGGTTCCAAGCCAATACCACTATGCCAACCCAAGTGGATTAATATAACATTATAAAATAAGATAATTTTATATTTGTTAAGATCATTTATAACTGCTACTGTATAGAAATCGGGTGTGTGTCTTATCAAAAGAACAAAAAAAATTCACGAGGGAAGTTAGGGGAAGAAAATTAATCATATGATCAGTTGGTGTAAATGAGGTGTATGTATGGACCCGACGTTGTCTTGTAACCCGTCATGACTCAAGCACATGAGCTAGGGTTCACCGGCGTCAAAAAAGAAAATAGGAACAAAAGAGGAATGCTATTAATACTCACTTTATAACACTCTCTTAAGCACTCACTCTTTTATTGGATGTAATTAATGTATGTCCCACCATTTTGTGTAGGTTCAATTTTCAAAGTGTAAACCCCTGATGTTTTAAACCAATAAAAAAAGTGAGTATTAGAGAATGTGTTTAAAAGAGTGTGTTGCTAGCATTATTCCGAACAAAAATATGGAATAAGATGGAGATATAGTTGATCGGGTTTGGATTATCCATCTAAATTTAGTTTGGGGATATAAAAAAAAAAAATATCAAGTATTATTTTCTAATACCCAGACTCTCGGTCCCTAGTCTACTCTCTCACACTTTCTTAATATTGTTTATTGATTAATTTGTAAGACAATGCAAGTATTTTTTTTGGTGAGTTTCTTGTTTGACAAAAGTATTTTTGGTGAGTTGATGGAGTTTTTGAACGTTGATCTTGGAATATTATGTTGTTGGCATGTAGTGATCCTGGACAACACAACGGATTGTACCAGATTATTTGGATTTGATATTGTTAGAAAAATAGCCCCATTTAGGTCAATCAAGGGAACAAGTTGTAAAGAAAAATATTGTGCTACTACTGGAATATTGATTCAAAATTATGCTACCGAAGTTTTATGCCAATGAAAATTTATGATTCTTGGAATTATGTAATTGTTGTCCTATGATTAAAAGAATGATTTTATCTGTCCGGTGAGGAACTGTAGGAGGCAACGGAAGCGGATTGAGTTTTGGTACGGTGGCGATGAGTTTTCACGATTGGACAAAAGATATACGTAGGCACGTTAGCACTTCAATTCTCAAATCCGTATAGGAAATAAGATGGAATGTGTGAAAAGTATGGGAAAAGTGAATCATATATTGGGGGAAGTTAAGTCACCCTTATATAAGTGTGTGTGTGTGAATAACTGTCTCTGTAAAGTTTGGCGCTTTATCAAGAGGCCGTTGGAGGACACGTGTACGGTGTTTAATGCACGGAGGCATGCTCTAGTAGGATAGGGTGCACTGTTGCTAGCGTATTCCTCAAGGTGATGTGTCTTGGTTCAGTGGACGTGTAGTCCATGTGTTAGCGTTGGATTGACTTTCTAGCCATTCCAGAACAATTTTGATTAATACTTCTTTTCAAACGAATAAATTAAATAGTTGTGACTTGTCATAGGATCAACTCGATTTTATCTCAGTATTGTTCTCTCTTATGACTGGTAACTCGTTGAATTTGACAGAATTGAGGATCAGATTTAAATATGAAAATCGAACCGATCTAATATTAAAGTCGGTTCGGATCACATTCAACTTAGTCTAATCCGTCATGTGTACACCCATAGATGCCCATGCAATTTTGGTTTTCCCCCGGGGAATCTCGAGCACTGATTGGAGATCTGTATTGGTAGCTTAAAAAACGGTCATAAACAAGCATGGCAAACAATGCAGAAGACATGATTTACTCATAGATCCTGTTTTGGATTGAAATCATGAAAAGCTGAGAGAGTCAATTATTCATGTATATACCATTTAGAGCACTCCTATTTGGAAACAATAATCCGACACTTTTATAATGTACTAGTACATCCAATTTTAGTGTTTGTTGGATTACGTGAAAGGAAAGAAAAATATGAAAAGCCATTAAAATACAGTTTCAATGCGAATTATGTGTTTCTCGCAAGAAATAAAAAGTCAAACTATGATGTTTTAAAAAGTCAAACACGTATTCATAGGCTCATAGCATCCTTCTTTTTCTTCCTTAAAAAAAATAAAAATAATTTTTCTTTTTCTGAAATTATTCCTATCAAAGGCAAAGTGTCATGTGTTTTCGTACATTAAAGAGACAGAGTTTCAACATGGTAGTTTCTGTGTTTGATTTGCAAGACTTTTTCCACCTCTGCGGTTTTAAGAAAATAATTAATTAGATTAATTTTAATTGTTAAATTATTATTATATACTCCATTCAGTCGTTATTAAAAACACAAAATAATAATTTTTCACATTAATTGAATAATTAATATATATTGTGTATATTATAGACCGAATTCATTAGTTATTCAATAAATCTGAAAAATTGTTTCTTTGTTTATAATAGTGATGGGAGTGTGATTAATGAGATTAAGATCAAGTGATTAATTAGTCCTCAGAAAAATGAGTGTAATTTACCAGCTCATATATATACAAGTGATTTTTTTTTTCTGAATATTTTTAGATGAAGGTAAATTATCTATCTAAAAAGTGTATTTTTTTTCCATCGTTTGCTATCTATAACATAGGTTTCATCTTTCTCACTAGTTTTCTTGATTTCAAAATCAACACACTTTTCTTTCATTATCAAAATCTCACAAATCATACACGTCATAACCTTGTATGTTCATCAAGATCCGATCATGTATTTGTTGAGACAAATCAACCTCCATAAGAATACAAACAAAATGGATGATTTTGGGTCTAGGGAGGAGCTCGGAGGATTATCACATTATGCTAAGAGCATTAACATTAGTAGCTTGGACACTTTCAATTTACATGTTACTCAACATCAACTTTTTCATGCAATGTGAGACTTTTCATTGACACTTGACGCACTAAAAAATTCTTTCTCAAGTGTGAGTTCGTCCATTCACTCGATAGTGCCTTCCCCTCAAGCAGAAGCTTTTTCATCCATATGCACTTTAACCGGTATTGGTTCACATTGATCAACAAAACACATCACTTAATCACCATTATAAGGAAAGCATTCGATACAAGGTGTCGGTCATATTTAGTCAAACAATCAGCTCCTATACCATTTTAGGATTTTGAGGGGAACCTGAGCGGTCGACACACAAGGCTAAGAGCAACGATATAAATGACTTTGCCACCACATTTTCGTCCAAAACTTAAAGTCATTAAATATATGACTTATTTGATTTAGATATTATTATTCACACCTATATATTTTTCTATCCAATTTCAACTTTTTCGCTCATACTTAATACACCAACATGCGAGTCATCATAATCTTTGTCTTCACTCTCCACCAGCTAGTGAATTAACCGCCAGTGTATCTTTAACTAGGAAACCAAATTGTGTTTTTTAAACACGTTGTTATTAATTAAAAGTGGACATAATAGAATGAAACCTTTTTTTAATATATCAACTATACATTTCGATGGCAAGTTCATAATATGTTCTCTTATCCACTTGTTTGAAGAAAATAAACATTGTTGACTGCGATTACGTAGGCAAAGTCGAGAGGTGAATGTGGCTTAGATCCCTCAACCGGGTAAGAAAAGGACCAAAGAATGTGGCTTAGTACACATAATGTTAAAGTATGAGTCCTATTTATCTTGTACAACTGAAGCTGTCCTTATTCATTGCATATTATTGAGCAGACAACAATGAGATATTAGGCCAGTGAACGTGCAAAATTCAAGAAAGTGATACTTAATAACACGTGTTCTCCCACTTCCTTGTGCCGGTCCATGTTACAAGCCACCAAATATATATTTTTTAAAGCAGCATATATATAAAAAGGTGAATAGTGTTTTTCAACCCCTGTAATATATGTATGTCATTTTTGGTTTTCACCCTTATGAAATTTTCGATTTGATTTGCATCCTTGAAGAAAAAAAATATCTGGAAAACCACCCTCCCCCATCTAACTCACCAAATTCGCTTATGTGGCGCTGACTTGGTTTTTTTTTTAATTGACACATCAGAATTTACTATTAAAATATCTGAAATTTAATTTTTAAAAATTAAAAAATTCCAAAAAATAATATAAATTCATTTATATTAATTTTAAAACTAAAAAAAATTGTACAATTTCAGGAAATTTTTTATTTTACGGAATTTTTTTTATTACCAAAATTTTTATTTTTTGTATAAAAAAAAAGACCTTTTTAATTTCGAAAGAAAAATCTGAACTTTTTCGAAATATATTTTCTGGAATAAAAATTCCGAAAAAAAATCTGAATTTTTTCTAAATTTGTATCCAGAATTTTTTTTTGTACAAAAAATTTAAAAAAACTTTTTTCGAAAACAAATCTGACCTTTTTTTAAAATTTTGATTTTTTTGTTTTGTATTTTGAAAATTAAATTCCAAAATTTTTTAAATTTGAAAAAAATATGAATTATATTTTTTAAATTTCGATAAAAATCTTATCTTTTTTTTTAAATCTTATCATTTATTAATTTCCGTAAAAAAAATCCTAAATTTTTTTCTAATTTTTACAATTTTTAAATATTTATTTTCAAATTAATATAAATAAATTTATATTATTCTTTTTGGATTTTTTAAAAGTTTTTTACACGTGGCAAGTGAAAAAAAAAAGAAATAATGAAAATAAAAGTCATGTCAGCGCCACATATGCACATTTGGTGAGTTGGAGGGAGGAGGGTTGTTTTCCGGATATTATTTTTAAAAGGATACAAATCAGACCAAAAATTTTATAATGGTGGAAACCAAAAATGACATATATTACAGGAGAAAAGCACTATTCACCCTATAAAGAATAACAAATAAACAAATTATGAAAGGTTTTCCATCATTCAAAAAAAATTATGAAAGGTTCATGCTACTTTTCAATCAGGTGACTCGGTCAACTTTGGAAGCTGAATTTATGGCAAAAGACCTAGGTGCCATTCATTAATTTGAACATCTAATCTTGTTATATTCTAATCTAATAGGCCAAATATCACGTTTGGTCCTTTTAGTTTGATAGAATTCCCAAGTTAGTCCTTTAAGTTTCGAAAGTTTCAATTAGGTCCTTTTAGTTTGACAGGATTCACAAGTTAGTCCTTTAAGTTTCAAAAGTTTCAAATAAGTCCTTTTAGTTGATTCACAAGCTATTTGTTTGCATTTTGCCAGGGGTTAACCCCTGGCAATGTTCTTGGCATGGTTTGAAAATGACTGATGTGATGCTGACACAGTCTGCAAAAGCCTGCACAACGTTAGAAAAGCATGCAATCATGCAGACACAATTTGCCAGGGGTTGAGCCAGGGCCTGTGCCAGGAGTGCATTTGTCAGAAGCTAAAGCCCTGGCAGGGTCATTTGCGATGAGCAGATTTGCTGGTGATTTTGCTCCTATCAAAACTCCTGGCAAATGTCCATTTGTCAAGGCTTTAAGCATTTTGCCAGGGCTTCTGCCCCTGGCAAACTGCAACATTTCTTGTAGTGGTTGCAGCATTATTAAGTTAAGTAGTAGAACAGTCCACACACCAGTAAGTTCTAAGAGCACAAAGAAGAAAATGTGTGAAGTAGTGGAATGTGAAGTAGTTGAGGAAGAGGTTGAAAATGAGGAAAAGGTTTACAACAAGTTCATGAAAGAGTTCCTACCTAAAAAGAGGAAACTGCCAAGGGAATCTTTTGCTTTAACGAAAAGTTGTAAGGCTATCTTTCACGATTACCTCCAAAGACAAATGACGCTGGAAGTTTAAACTCTATTGGTAAGTTATCCATAGGAAAAGCTCTGTGTGATCCAAGTGCAAGAATTAATTTGATGTCGTTATCAATACTAAGAGAGTTTGGAAGAATTCATGGGAAGCCATTAAACGCCTTTCTAACACTTTCATATCTACTCCCTGCATTCCTTTTTAAATGTTGTTTGACTATGGATTTACCATTCCCAGGTAACTGTTATTTTAGTATTGTAAGAGTACGATTTGTCAATTATACCCTTTCTCAATTACTCTTATCTTTTCAATAAAACTAATTAATGATATATATTTGAAATACTAAAGTTTGTTCTTTTTAAACAAAGTTTGTTTGTTGTTTGAAACAAAGTTTGTTTTATTTTAGCTTGAACATTCAAATTTATGTCACATAGTGTGAATCTAGTATTGGTTGAAACCATAGTTGAAGCCTTAATTTTAATTGGAGAAGTTAAAAGAAAGTTAATTTTTTCATAACTTTTGATTAACGTGAAGTTGGAATAATTTTTATTTTGTTTTACAATTATTTAAAAATATGATTATAATATTTATATTATTGATAACCGTTTGTCATTGGAGAGAGATAAAGTGTGTGCAAAAAAATAGAAGCAGACGCACACATCACTTTGGATTCGTTTGATTGAGTTACCACATGAGTATTGGTGGGAAAGAACTATGAATGAAATTACAAGTGCGGCTGGCACTCCTATTGACTTAGATGGTCCGACACGCAACCGTTCTTTTGGCCATTATGCAAGTATATTGGTGCATATCGACTTATCTAAGAGGGCATATGACGAAATTCTTATGGAAAGGAAGGGTTTGCTTTGAAGGTGGAAGTCCAATATGAATGACGGCCTCTTTTCTGCCATCATTGTTATTCTATTGAACATAATGTTACTACCTGTTAGTGGCTGCATCTGCAGACACCAAAGGAGAAGCAAGATCGTGGGAAAAACCAGTGGTGGCCGAAGCTGATCCCCCTAGGCATGCACGAGCACCATGGTGATGGTGGTGCTTCCTCTTCGGCCAATGGAGGTACTTTGACTTGGGTCCTGGTTGATGTTGCCTCTACACCATTGGCTACTACACAGATGGTTATTATCGAGTCCATTTAGACTTTGTCATCCAACTCTTTCAGTTTTGCTCTTCATAATGTTATTGATCATATTCCTCAAGGAGAGATGCCTCGTCCGGCTAGCCCGGTGTTGGAAGTTGTTTCCCTAGTAGCGCATGATGGCGTGCATTCCGAGGAAGTGGAGCAAATACATCTGAAATCACAGGAGGTGGTGGAGAACCCCAAGGTTTCTGATGCTACTGTTGGTCTTTCTGATGTTGTGGAATAAGAGAATTTGAAATCGCGGGAGCTTGTGTAAGGTCCCAAGGTTTCCGTCGCGACTGCGACACATTCATCCCATGTGGCGCACAATGACGTGCTAGAGAGGTCTGTTGAATTGGTTTCTTCCGCAGGTAAGGAGGTGTCACCGGTTCATACGGATCATCATGTTGTAGAGTACGATGATGTGCGTTCTAGTTCCCCAGTTGGCCCTCTCATAGTTATTGTTATGGCAACAAACATAGAGGAGAGGTCTCAGGTTGTGTCTGCAAATTTGGTGCAGATGTGGTCCCTGATAGTTTGGTGCAGACAACACATGAAGGCATTCACGGTAATCCGAGAATTCAGCATGCCATGGAGTTATGTCATTGTATTCCTGAGTATGATCAAAAGTCAGTTGAATTGCCATTCATTCCGGTTCTAACTAAAAAACAAAAGCAACACCTGAAGAAGACTATTGTTGGTAAGCCGTACAAAACCCGCTCTAGGGGAGATACTTCTCCAACTGATCAATGATTGTTTTGTATTGCAATGTCTGCGGCTTCGGTAACTCGGACACCAAAATTGCCTTAAAAAATTTAAATTTGTCTCATAAGCTTTAGCTCATTTTTTTGGCTGAACCTATGATTATTCTTGGTGCCTTTACCTGTAATTTGGGCATTTCTTCTGTTTTTACTGTTGAAGTTCATGGTTTTATTCTCTCCATGGAGTATGCTGCCCATGATGGGTGGACACACATTAGGTTAGAGAGTGACTCTACTAGTGCTCTTTTAGTTTTCAATAAACAAGTCGTTGGTGCCGGTTTTGCTTCGAAATTGTTGGCATAATGCTTGTTCTCTTGGAATCTAGATTATTTTCTCTCATATCTTCCGTGAAGGTAATTGCTTTGCTGATAAGTTGGCTAATATGGGTCACTCGGTTCATGGGGAAACATGGTTGTCGGTTTTACCTCCTGTCTCACAGGCGGAGTTTTATTCGGACCGTGGTGGTATGCCTCGTTGTAGGTTTCCCTAGGCGGTTGCTTACTTTCTGTTTCCATTTTTTTAGGGTGTTGGTCTAGTCCCCCATCTTGTATATTTTCCCTTTTTTTTTATTAATAGTTTGAGTTTGACGGTAGAGGATGGAGTTTCATCGAGGTGCCAACCTAGTTGGGATGTCATTGATCCCCTTGATGCCTGTCCTTTCTCCTAGTTTAGCAACAAAAAAAAGTTAGAAATGTTTATGATATCTTGGTCACTGCTGACCGCTCATACAATCCTTGAAATTGCTTTGTAGTTTATGCAGTGATGGTACGACGGTCAACAAATGCCTTTGATATCAATTACACACACTTTCTCTTTATTTTGTTATGTTTCGGGTTATACAATCCGAAAATACCTACAATTTATTTTAGATTATATAATCTGAACATATGATATTTTGAAGGAAAAAATAGAACGCCTGAGAAGCTCATAAGGTAGGAAAATTAATAGTCAAACAAAAACAAACAATTTTAACAATTATTTTTAGAATATTTTACACATTTCTGCATAATTTTATTAAAAAATACAAAAATTAAATTAAAAATAGGGATCAAAAGTAGTGATTGAAAATTTTATAAGTACTAAAAGTTGAAGAAATTTTTTAAAAGGATTAAAATGAAAAGCTAATATATTTATAAGGACCAAAAACATATTTAAAAAAAAAAACAATTAATAATTTTTGTTTTACAAGCTTTGTTAGTTTTTTTATACAACAAAATTCATTCATTAATTGAAACCAAAACAACTTCCAAAAAAAAAAAAAAAAGGAAACCAAAACATAGAAACAACATCCTTATTTATTAATTGTGTTAGGTATGCAGCAACTTAACCTAATAATTTTCCTCTAAAATGCTGCATTAGGTTAGCAGCAATTTAACTTAACAAAATCTAAAATGCTGCGCATTAATTTAACCTAACAAAATCCCTCTAAAATGCAGCAATCCCTAATATTTCTTCTCACTTATGAGCTTTTCATTCCTATCATGTTGTGTCATCGTTTGTATATATCTATTGTTTCTGTAGACTTTTTTTTTGACAAGTTATGGTACACGTATTTAATACGTTTACAAATAGAATACCCTAATTTCCATGCAAACTCGGCTACCCTAATTTCCATGCAAACTCGGCTATATATAGCAAACCCTAAATCGTGTTTCTCTAAAAAAAAAAACTAAACCGTGGTAAATTACACAGACAGCAGAAGAATCATATATTTTGATTTTTGCAAATGGAAGGACGTTACCTTACAACATTCCTCTCATACCAATGCTTAACTGGTATTCTAATTTAACATGCATTGTATCGATATACATATTTTTTTGAGAATTGAAATATCCTTTTTGGGTTTTTTGTTTGAGATGTTTACACCAATTTTGACAGTCTTCCTATTTAATTTTGTTGCAATTTCTTGGTCTATTATCTAAGGATTCAAACTGTGTCATGTTTTTTGAACTTAATCTGAACTTTGTTTCGTTCAAAACCTTACTCTGTTGTTAGCCTTTATTTCCTATGCATACTTTTATTATTTGTTTCTTTGCAAGCAAAGTTGTGCAACTGTGAATGAATTTTGAGGAGAGAATCACCTTTCCTTGGATCAGATTGCATATAGAGGAAAGGGAAAGTGATTCTGCAACAGTACTTGGTTTAATGTGTTCGCTAAGCAGATGCCGTTTGTATATTATCAAGGCTAAAAAAAAGCTTTCTCATTTGTAAGACGTGCTTAAATATGTGTCTAACACATATGCCATGTATATTTGTGTGTTTTTCATGGAGTATATATATAATGCTTTAATTTATATGCCTATTTCTGACGGATTGTGAAAAATTCCTTTTAATATTACTTAACTACCATTATAAAATTCTAAGAATAGTATAATCATAATGGCAATGAGGCCATTATAAATTTTGAGTCTAAGCATTTCTAACAATAGTATAATACATAATATCGTCAATATGTTGTATATCTACCAATACCTGTATTTTCTCACGGACAATTGTATGTTGCTGTTTCAAGAGTTACATCCAGAGAAAGACTAAAGATATTGATCACTAATAAAGATGGTGAAGATACCAATGTGACATCTAACCCCGTATATGAGAAAGTATTTCGCAATGTATGATGAAACTACATGCCAATGTACTAAAATTTTCATATTTCTTTTACCGAATTATTGATAGGATTACCGAATTTTCTTTTATAATATTTTCAGATTTTATACATTTTATGAAGTGCTTTATTTTGTCTACTATCGATTATCACCTGTTCTTTTTTTTACCGTTACCAATTATATATTGCATTTTATTATTCATATGTCAATCCCTAACAATAAACTTGTGCGACACACGGGTCAACAATCTATTTTTGTATAAGAAACAAGTTGGTTCCAAATCCAATACATCACTGAACTCAGCTGCCGCAAAAGCAGGTTGTGTTCGTCGTCCGTCGCCTGAAACAGTCACAACCTAACATCTCATCAATTTCTCTCCTCTTTCGTGAAACCTAGTAACTTACTAGGATAAAAACCACCAATAGTAATAAAAACCTACAAACTGTGACTTCAAAAGAAAAAGTTATAAAGGTATAATTAATTATACTTGAAAACAACCAAATATGTCAGAATCACTTTTACATTTTCATAATCAATTTTAGCTTTCTTAAAAGTAGAACCAAACATACAATCAGTCTTTTAGAAAATATTAAACGAGGCAATTTAGTCATTAAATCAGTTTTTGATCTTTGAACTTATGATGTAGTATAGCGTTAAAAAGTGAATGTCATTAGTTTAATCTTGTAAGAACTAAATATGATGATTTTTTTTTATCAAGAACTAATTTGACCTATGCATGATTTTTCACGATCAAAATCAGTCTTCGCACTAAAAATAATTATCCTGTTCTTTTTTCTATTTATTTTGTAAAGAAAATTAGAATTAAAAAAACAATTATATTTGTTGTATTATTTTGATATAAAAAATTACAATTGTTCACAAGTCATAGCTAACCAGCAAAATACTGAAATTGTTAGATCAGACTTCAAGATAAAATGTTCTAACGTGGACATATCTATTAAGTTTATAATAGCTTTGTCATTTCGTATATCTATAAAAAAAAAAAAAAATCTCAAAAAGAAAAATCTATAAAAAAAATTACAATTTAGAAAAACAATTATATATATTAGGTGAAATAATGTAGTTGGGATCGAAGGTGGGAGTGGGTTTCTCCACTTGACTGAGAAAGTAGCGCCGAATAGCTGTTGGAGACAAAGGAAGTATAGCTTTGATAACACAAAACCAACGCAGAGTAAGTTATATTCATCTTTCTTTCTTTTTCTTTCATTTCATTTCACGTTATTTAAGTTTCTCCACACACGCACACAACATGTTTGATCAAATGTTTCACTCAACTCACTCATATATTCACCTCTTTTTTATCACTGCCAATTTCTCTGAATCCAATTATTCAGTTCTGTACAACTCAAGTGACAAGTTGTAAGCACCTTACCCATCTGCTATTTTGATTATTTTTCTTTATTTTCCAATTCTAGTTGATAATTCTCGATGTTAATGTTCTCTCTGTTAATCTTTCGTTCATACTTGACCCATACCATAATATTATTGATTTTTGTTATGTCAGGAAATTGGAACTTGAACATAGTCATAAATTTGCGGAATTTAATGTTTTGATTCAGACTTATGGATATTTGGGTGTTTTTTATTTATGAATGTTTATGTTTCATGAGTTTTGTATATATTTAATTTATCTTGATCAAATAGCGGTCATACCGCTACCCCACTTTTGGGGTCGGCCGCATTCTGGGATTGACTACTACGATGTGATTATCAAAATGAGATTGCTGCTTTAGTTGACTGTATTCCTTTATTTGTTCATTCAGTTTTGCTGAAAATTGTTGTTTTTGTTGAGAAAATGCACTGAATTTATTATTTCAATTTGTCCTTTCTCAGATTATTCTAAGTTTCTAATGATGTCTTCTAAGAAAGCCTCATTAGTTACTGTTAATTCTCTTCTGAGATTGTGCAATCTATGTTGTTCTCGCCACGTTGCAAATTGTGTCAAAGGCTCTAATACATCAAGGGCTATTTCCACTGCTGCTGAAAGGTGGGATTATCAAACAAATGATTCTTCGGATTACCAGCAAAATCGTCCTGGGTTTCATCAGCAAAATGCAAGTGGAACTTTTCGGAATAATCATACTAGTTCAGAGCGAATTTATTATGGGTCTGGTCGAACTGCACGTGGAGGACATGTAAATAATAATATCACCCAGAATGTAGTTCAAAATAATTTGGCACAGCATAATGGAAGTGTCAGTGGGGACTTTGGTCAAAGAAACTTCGAAATGCAACATAAAGTTGAGGTGGGTGTTGATAATTCAAGGGGCTTTGGGATGCATCCTTATGGTTCTTTTGAGAGACATAATTGGAGACTAGAATCTGGAGAAACGATGAAATATCCCAATTCACATAGTTTACTTAGGCCTATAGAGTATCAGGGACATCATGGGAACCTTACTCAAAACAGTGGTCGTTATCAGCAGACTCCAAATATGAATACTGAAAACTCTTTTCCATATAAAGATAAACTCAACAAACTAGATGAATTTTTCAAGGAGGGTGAAGTGAAGAAAGCAATTGCTGTTTTGCAAGAGTTAGAAAAGCTTCATACTTATGTGGATCTGTATTTTTGTTTGAGATTAATGCAACTGTGTGGAAAGGCTGAGTTTCTTGAAGAGGCAAAAGTTGTACACAGATATGTTTTACAACATTTGTCACCTCTCACAGTTCTCACATGCATTAGAATATTAGAGATGTATTTTCAATGTGGTTCTGTAGATGATGCAGTCAACGTGTTCAGGAACATGAACATGACTGACCGCAAATTGATTGAGGAACTTGATAGTTCTTGCATGGAGGGTGAAGTGAAGGAAGCAATTGTTGTTTTGCAAGTGTTAGAAAAATTTCATATTCCTGTGGATTTGGATCGTTGTTTGCGATTAATGCAACAATGTGGGAAGGCTGAGTCTCTTGAAGAGTTAAAAGTTGTACACAGATATGTTTTACAACATTTGTCACCTCTTAAAGTCAGCACATGCAATGGAATATTGGAGATGTATTTTCAATGTGGTTCTGTAGATGTTGCAGTAAACTTGTTCAAGAACATGACTGAGCGCGATTTGACTACTATATATATTATGATAAAGCAGCTCGCCAAGAATGGGTTTGCAGAAGATTCAATTGATTTATTTACTGAATTTAAAAGGAGTGGACTAAAACCTGATGGCCAAATGTTTATTGGGGTTTTTGGTGCATGTAGTATGCTGGGAGATATTGTTGAGGGACTGCTACACTTTGAATCCATGAGTAGGGACTATGACATTGCACCAACTATGAGACATTATGTAAGTTTAGTAGACATGATTGGTAGTATTGGGCATCTTGATGAAGCCTTGGAGTTCATTGAAAAGATGCCAATGGAACCAAGTGTAGAGGTATGGGAGACTTTGATGAATAGTTGTAGAGTTCATGGAAACACTGAGCTGGGGGATCGTTGTGCTGAACTGGTTGAGAAGTTGGATCCATCTCGTTTGAATGAGAAATCAAAAGTTGGTCTTTTACTCATAGAAACTTCAGACATAACAAAAAACAAAAGGCAGAACAAATCACTAAACAACCGTATGCATGAATATCGAGCAGGAGATACTTCACTTCCAGAAAATAACATGATCTATGCTTTGCTTAGACGTTTGAGGGTGCAGATGAAAGAAGCTGGCTATATTGCAGAGACAAGATTTTGTTTACATGACGTAGACCAGGAAGATAAAGAAGATGCTCTCCTTGGCCACAGTGAGAGACTTGCTATTGCTAAGGGTCTCCTTAACAGTCCTGCTCGTAGTACCATCAGAGTATTGAAGAATCTCCGTGTTTGTGGTGATTGTCATACTGCACTGAAGATTATTTCTGATCTTGTGGGAAGAGAATTCATCATCCGAGATGCTAAAAGGTTCCATCATTTTAAAAATGGGCTATGCTCCTGCAGGGATTATTGGTGAACATTAACCTAGGTACTGTCCACCTTTGATAGTGAAATATATTCCAACTAAACTTATCTTGATTTTCCATAATTGTCTTTGACTAAAATATTTGAAGAAAAATGAAATATGTTTTGAAATTAGTGTATTAAAATTATTAAATTTATTGTAGAATTTAGTTTAAATTTTTAAGCTAATGCAAAAGATAAGATATGTTATTTTACTTTAGGTAAAATGCTTTTACGAACAAAGCAACTTTGCATGACAATTAAATCTCCAATTTATGCTGCTAATATAGCTTTAATGTTGTTGCTTTATAAGATTGGTTGTGATGGGATTTTGATTTTAATTCTCATGGGTTACAATTATAGATTTGGGATTATAATAGAAATGAAGTATGTTAAGTTAGAGTTTCTGATAAGGGAGGAGGGAAGAGAAAGAAAATAATGACTTATATTATGGTTTGATATTATAATGATTCAGATACAAGATCTTATACTAATATTATACTACTAATTATAATCACATGTGTGTGCGTGTGTGGGTGGGTGGAGGGGATATATTATATTTTTTAAGAATTATGAAAAGTAATCATAACACTAAATAATAAACTTAGAAACTCTTAATATATAAAAATGACTCTAGAGATAGCACATAAGATACTATAAATATAACTATTATAAAATATTTTTCATATCGTCTAACACTCCTCCTCAAGCTAAATCTTACTAAGCTTTGAGCTTGTTATAAACATACTCCTTTAGGAAACTAACATTTTACACCATAGTACTGTAGAGTCAGGCTGCTTTTTCAAACTGCTGCAGGTCCAAGAATCCTTGAGAATTTTGGGTCCACTCTGATATCTTATCTTTGACATTGCAATGTGACTAGGCTGAATCTAGGATAGCTGTAGGACTAGTTTGATTTGTCTGAAACTGTGAGGCTAGGCGGTACCTTGGATAGTCTTAAGGTTAAGTTGCATTGGCATCTAGATTGCTGGATGGGTTACAAAAGGTATGTGTCAGGTGAGAGGAGAGGGAGAAACAGTACTGAATAAGAGCTGTTTAAGCATGATGATGTGGCATCTTGCCCAAAAATTGCCAAACAAAGGCAGATATGAAGAAGTGAAACTTGGCAACTTGGGGATAGCAGAAATAGGACAGATCCGTGTTAAGATGATGTCCAACCGTAGCTGTGGAGATCAGTTCCTATAATTTTAGGACAGAAGTGAAATTTTAGGAGTGTGGAGGTCAGTTCCTTGCAAGTCTGTTGACGGTAGCTTTGGTAAGAAAATCCGTTGGAAAAATATCCGGTTATAATAGCAGGCAGCAGCAGCAATTATCAGAGAAGCTGGATGGAATTTGTGCACTGTGTACTAAAAGAAAGTAAGTATAGAGATAATGGGATTATTATAATGTAGTTCAGGGAACACATCAGCAGAACAATGATGGCATAGGTTTATAGGATGGATGAGAAAGAAAATAAAGATATTGACTTACCAATATGAAAAGGAACCCTAAAACAGAATCTCAGATCCTTGATAAACCAATCTTAAAAGATAATCTAAGATACTAAGATAAGACCAAGATATTATAAGATATTTTTCATATTATTATCTAATAGAGCAGAAGCTAAGTTAAATTCATTATAGAACAAATGTCAAGTATTACACTCTGAATCCGGAGTTCACTCTTTTTTCTGAAGAATAGGTCATTGTCCTGATATAACAAAGACACAAATGGATTCTGTTTAAAATCTTAGTAGACCGTCTGCCCCTTTACTATATAATTTTTGTTTTTTGTTAATATCACTTAGAATGATTGCTGTGTTTTGTGTTAACATTGTCAAAGAGTTTGTTTAATTGGCAATGGGATGTTGAACAATTATTCAGCCATCTCTTAATAATCATAATTTGAATCTCATGTATATGCTTTATAAAAAAAAGTTCCCTGGAAGAATTTAAAAAACCTGTCCTATTTTTTGCTATAGATGAAGGACAAAGACTTATTTGAGGCCATTAATAGCTTTTTACTAGATTTTTTGCTAACAGCATTATTTGCTCGTCTGTTTCCAACACAATGTTAATGTGAACTACTATACTGCTTGTTTTCACGTCTTATTTGGCGTTTTTAGTTTTTTATTGATTGTCAAAACAATCTTGTTATGCAGGTGTATCCCGACTCCACACTGGATTGAATAACACGGCTGTTGGTTACAACGCCCCGAACCTGTTCTTCATATATCTCATGGTTATTGAAATCATCGAGCAGCGTGCCGTGTATTGAAGGAGACAACTGTTTTGACTGTCAGCAAGCATATCTTCTAACCTATTTCTTTTATAGTCAGAATTACTTCCTTGTGTCATAGTCCTAGCTAGCATATGGTATGCAGATTGTCTTAAAATTTTGTATGACTTGTCATGTGTAAAACAACACACCTTGTTGGTGCTGAGATTTAAAAATTAAAAACAATATACGGGCTAAGATTCAACGTGTCACCTCATGATTGTGCTGAAGTTATAACAACTTCTGGCTTTGAGTTGAGGCATGGTTATATGTTTGCACTGTGTTTCCAAAAGTGTGCTAAGTCCTTTACATTTAGGTTTCACTTGAACATCAAAGTTTCACACTACGTAGAGACAGAAAAGTCATGCAAATCTCACCAACAGTTCAATATTATAGTAGGTAGTTTACTCATTATCATGACATTGTTTTCCCTTTTAACCGTTGAACCCATCTTTGTGTAATCATATGCACAGTCTTGTACAAGTCCAAAATACTCTAAAACTCTAAAATAGGTCTCACTAATTCCACAATATACTCAAATTTTATATTGATATATAAAATGTGTAATTGAAACAAAGTGGAAACGTGTCACTTTTTAATATTTTTTATTTACAAAAGCTTTGAAAAAAATGAATGGAACCGTGTCCATTGTTGGCTACCGTAGTTAAAATTGGAAACTCACTAGGTGAATTATCCACAGGTGCGTGCCTTTTATCTGACACAAGGGTGGCCGAAAATTCAAAAGACACCCGATAAATGGTGCTCAATGCATTAATTTTCAGGTTAATTGAATTAATAATGCATTTAGTTCATATTATAATCCAGATACATTAATAATTTAATGAGCCTAAGAAAAGATTATTCTCTTATATGTAAGACCGGATGAAGTATATGATTATAATGCAACACTTTTGGAGGAAAGATTACACTTTTAGGGGATGTCGTGTCGTGTCACAAATTCAAGAAACTTCCCATGATTCTCAATTCCCAGCTTTCTATGCATTATTTTTTGAAAAGTGAAATTAATTAAACGAATAAAACCAAAAAACAAGTAAGATTCTATATATAAGAATTATTATTTTCTCTTTCTCTCTTGTAAGCCGTCATCAAAACTTTAGTTGTTTCTCCTTCATCCACCAAAGAGGAGTGATAATTTTTGATCCAAAATCACCCCTCTAACTCATTTTTGTTTATTTTGTGATTTCGTCGTCTTAGTGCGACGTTGGTTTGTTCGTCGTCTTCGTGAGACATTGTTTGTATTTCTTGTTTTGTTCAGGTTTTTGTTCGATTTAGATTGTCAGATCAGCTTCGATATTCAGTGCAGATCCAATGACTTTGGTGTCGTCCACGTTACAGATCCGGAGACATGGGTATTCCGAGGACTTGAATACAGTCATATGTGTAGACTTTTGTACTTTGCCGTTTTATGCTATTAACATGGATGTTGTGAGTTTGTTCGCATATTCATCCTTTTTGTTTTTAGAAGAATTTGCAATGTATCGATGTGCTTGAATGAATGAATATCATTTATTTTTGTCAAAAAAAGAAGAAGAAGATTCTATATATTGGCATTGAATATGTGACATCTCTTTTCAGAGGAAAAATTACGCATATATCTAATCAAATTACAATAAGAATTTAATTAAGTGATTGAGCTCAAGTGATTAATGAATGCCCATTACAACAAATCGTTTGATAGAATCTAAATTCGACTTCTAGTAGGAACGTCAATACTTTAGATTATTAAGGCCCCCGTTCCCTTAAAAATTAGAGTTTTAACACCCAAATAAAATTACAATATGATGCGACTTTATTGTGTTTGCTCTCTCTCTCTCTCTATATATATATATGATCACATTACATCGATGTAATGTTACACTAATGTTACATCAATTAATATCGTTTTACTCAATGTATATTTAAAATTTGACTGTTGGATTGTATTCTTAAATCATATAGATCATATATGTAAAATTTTACACAAATTAAAGTCATTTGATATGTTTTTGTTTTTGAGAACCACCAAAATTAAGAGTTTATGTGCTTTAATTGCACATCGTTAATCAAGATTAAGGGTGTAAAATTTAGACTATTTAAACCGATGAACTTAACACAATTTTTTTAGTAGCGACCCACAGAGATATTGAGAAGATGTAAACGGATTTGAATTCTCTCTATTGAAAATTTTCTCAAATCATCTCCAATTTTAATCTCAACCATCAAATCATTCACTATTGCATCCATAAAACCAAAATATCCACCCCCGTTATTGATGGAAACCCTCCTTTCACTAGCTGTTTTAAGTCGCATACAATTTTACTTCCTAAGATATTAATCATGATCCAAAGCACTCAAAATTATTTTAATTACATTGTATAAAACCCCTTCTTTAAGAAATACTACATATTTGAATCCATTAAACCAAATTGGCCATCAAAATAACCTAGTTCACCTAGCCACCAACCTTTCTGAACCAAACCCATCATCTGAGAGCTCAAATCCTGCTTCTTCACATTTACTAAGTGAATAAACAATATCTATAATGCTAGGCCTCTTTGATGGATCTCTATGTAAACAAGCAATTGCAACATGAAGTACACCCATCAAACTTTCCATTGAACATGTCTCCTTTAACATAGCCTTATCCAACCATTCCTTAAGTCTCCTAGCTTTTTCTTGTTCATTTTTCACTTCAAATGTTTTTATAGCACTTGCCCACAAAACATTTCCCTCCTCATCAATAACTTCCTTCCCAGAAATCAATTCAAGCAACACAACACCAAAAGAAAACACATCCATCTTCGTTGACACGATACCATCGGCTAGATATTCGGGCGAAATGTACCCTTGTGTTCCTACAATGTGCATTGTAATCGCATTAATTCCACTCTTTGCAAGACCAAAATTTGCAATTTTAGCTCTCATGTTTGAGTCCAAGAGAATGTTGCTACTTTTAATGTCTTTGTGTACAACCTTTGGTCTTGTGTGTTCATGAATGTACAATAAACCATTGGCAATGTCAACGGCTATTCTTAGCCTTGTTACCCAATTCAACTTTTCGTTTTTGTCTTCATGTAGCCATGAGTAGAGAGATCCATTTTCAACATATTCATAGACTAGGTAGCAATTTGATTCTTCTGGTTCTATACAAAATCCCTCCAACTTCACCAAATTTCCATGGTTTACCTTCAATACATAAAATGGCACATTGTTATTCAGATGTACCTGAAAAATATCTAAGTTTTTTTTTTGTCGAATTCTTTTCTAGTCATTATGGTTTTGCATTTTTTTTTGGTCAAATTAAGGTCAAATTTTAAGAGTGTTAGTTGTTTTTTACACGAGAAATGTTTTTTTTTTTTTTTTACGCATGAGAAATGTTATTTGAACAACAAAAAATTGACAACTTATTTGACACTATACAAAAATACATTATTATATTTATAACTATTGGTTTGACTCGAGAAGAGAGAAAAAATAAACAAAAAAAGCAAAATCATATTTACATAATATATAATAAATACGTTGTGGACAACTTATTTGTCAATTTTTTTTTGACAACTTTTAAATAACATTTGTGACAATTTTTAGACAACCTTCTTTTATACTCATATCATGTTCTTTTTTTCTATCCCTTTTTTTTTTTTTTATTGTTTTGATCAATAAGAATAGAGAAAAAAAGATTGTCACAAAAGTTATCATCAAATAGTTGTACAAATATCATTACTCTACCATAATTTTAAAAAAATAAATAATGAAAAAATAAGTCAATACTAGAACGCCACTTTTCACAACCCTAAAATTAGTCTAAACTTTCTAAATACATGCTTTCAAACAATGTGTGCGGTTTGACTAGAAAATCTAAAAACAAGAGTGATCTTTTAGTGGCAAGGGCGCAGCCTCAAAATAAACCACTCTAAAGATAGATAGGGGACAAAAATAAGATAGAGCACCATATATTTATTTATTTTTTTACTTATTTTAATTTATCTTCTTCTTTGCTATGATCATTATATGCTTTGAAGTATTGTTTATCTAACGTTTTTTTTTTGTCTTCAAACGGAAACACTAAATTATTGAAAATCATTATAAATTAACCTTAGATCTGAAAAATAAGACAAACAACTTTCTTTGAATTTAAATAACCACAAGCAACAAAACCATTAACCACTGCTAATTTTTTTATTCGTCTTGATGCGTTTCTAAAAAATCAAGTACAAAAATAAAGACTAATAAATGATTAAGTAAATAGTTTGAGGATAGTTCGTTATCATTGAAAATGACCAATGTTAGAAAAATAGTGTATCTTCTAGGAATCTAGAGGTTTATTCCCTTGTTTTGTTAATGTTACATAAATTTTATTTATAAATTCTTCTATTGACTTGTAAAAGACTGGTCCAATGGTATCATCTCATTAGACAAGTCACTTCACCTATAATCATCTGATTACTCATCAACATTAAGATATTAACTTCCAGCATATTTTATTCTAGTGAAGGTTTTCTATCTATTCCTCACTCATTATTCCCTTTCTCAGTTAAGTATCCAACATTGAATGAGATAAGGTTCAAATACATGTTTATATGTAAACGAAGTTGTCACCTTATAAGTCGGTTTTATAGGGTTTAGTTAAACCGAATCTAAACTACGAATAAGTATCAAAGTTACTGGTATCGGATTAAGTTCTAGATGTCCAGTTCTGAGTATAAGAAAAGTGGGGACAACCCTCACCTTACAAACCAACTTTATAAGAGTTCAATTAGGTTAAACCTAAATTCTACCGAATAAGGTCTGTCAAAATCCAATCTTCCATTCCATGTATCTTTCTGTACTTTGTATCTTCCACTCTTTCATGAGTTTTAATCATAAAAAATTAAAGAAAATAATGCAGGTACTACCACCATTTTCAACATAGTAAACACTAGAAAATAATGATAAACAAATAATTAAACATCTAAAATATGCAAAATACTAGTGTTAATGAATTACCTTCTGTAAGATTTTGAGCTCTTCATAAGCATTCCACTTCATCTTCTTAATAGCATAAACTTGTCCATCAATTTCACCTTTATAAACAGACCCTTGAATCAAAAACCTCTCATCAAACCCATCAGTAGCTTCAACCAATTCATCAAATCCAAAAACTCTATACTTATCTAAACAATCAGAAACATTAGCCATAAAATTCACATCCATTTTCTTCTTCTTTTCATCATTCCCTTTATGCCCTTTATCTCCAAAATACAAACCCTTCCCTTTCTTTTCCTTCTTAAACAGAACCTCTCTGTAAAACCAAAACACTATAACCAAAATCAACAAAAACCCTAAAATTCCTAATCCAATAGCCAACCCTTTAACAATTCCACTCTTATCATCATCACCATCACCATCATCAGAATTTCCACTTGGAGCAGGAGAAGGAACAATAGTACTAGGTTGTTTCAAAACAGGTAATTCAGCAACAGGAACAAAAATAGTATCATATTCATATAACTTTTCACCATTAACATCAACTATAGACTTTTCACTTGTTCCAAACAAAGAAGCAATAGAAGAAACATTATCATGAGGTTGAACAACATAAGATATCATGAAACTAGAATTTGTTCTGGTTTTGTCAGGACACTTACAAAAAATAGGAAACACAGCATTATCACCAATAGAAAGATTAGTAGCAACAAGATTAGGATTAACAACTTCAACAGAAGGATAAGTAGTAAGGTTTTGGAAGTTTATAGTTGAAACAAGGAAGAAAGTGTCATTTGATTTGATGGTGTAAGTGATGTTGGAGTAAGAAATGGAACCAAAAGTGGTGTTGATGAAGTTGCATGAACAAGTTAAGGGAATGAGAAGAGGTTGGTTAGGGAGTAGAGGAGAAGAAGGTGAAGAGATATTGCTTGGTTTTGAGATCATTAAGCGACTAAGTTGAAAAAGGTCTGAAATGGTAGCTAAATCGAGGTAATTTGGTGGTGTGGCTTTGTAGTAAGCATAGGTTTGACATGGATAAGTGTTTGTTTGGTTTATGTTGTTGGAACAAGTGTAGCCTGTGTTGTTTTTTTGTCTTGCAGTTTGTGATTTAAGGAAGGGGAAGAGGAGGATGAAGATGAGGGTTGATAATTGGTGGTGATGGGGTTTGAGAGTTTTCATGTTTTTCTTGTTCTGTTTTGTTTTTGTTGTTTCATGATTTTGTTGTTTGCTGAAGTTATTTATGTGTGATGTTGTGGGGGATGAGTCGGCTTTGAGATCTGACTAGTCAATGTTCAAGTCAAGGTTCCTATGTTTGCCGTATTTTTTTTATAAAGGATATTATGTTGCAAAGAATATAAGTTTATATTTTATTGGATTGGATAATAGTCCCTTTGTCCTTAAATATAAGAGGTAATAACATGTTTAATTAGCTCGATTAAGAATGAATTGTTCAAGAGAATCAAAGTTTGATTTTAGGTAGAATAATTATTGGTCATATTTTATTATCATCCGATCGAACTCTGGATTATCAAGATATTTCCATGTTAATCAGGAGATTAACAACTAACACTAAACAATACTCCCTTCGGCTTTAATATATGAAAATTTTCAAAAAGAAATTTGGACTTATGTATAACATGGGTCTTGGTAACAAGTGTCCTAAGATAAATGATCCTCTCCATTTGTCAAAATAAATGGAGTTTGCAATTTGAAGAGAGATAGACATAAAAAATAGATAGTGCGTCCTACCATTAAGTGAGTCTCACCATTATTAATTATTTTAGATTTTTTTCAAAAAAATTGTGTCTTTATCTCTCTAAACGGAAGAAATAGAAAAAATTATATAAATGGAGAGGATCTTAACTTGTGTCCTAAAGACTTTTTTAAGGATTTCATTAAAGGAAATTTTGTCTTAGAAATACAAGGTGTTACTTTAGTCAATGAAATAATTACACACTTTTTGATATAAATTTACCACTTTTAATACTTTAATCAATGCCCCAATAACACTCGTTAGCATTCTCCTCATAAGAAATGTCATAACTTTTAAGGTGCAATTGTTGTTAAAAATACTTTTTTATTCTTTATTTAATAATTTCCGTCTTCTTTTTTGTCAATTAGCTTAATGATTGTGACTCACATATTTTAAATGTGGAGAAGTGAAGAGTGATGGATTCACAGCTCCTGCATAATACACCATCCAGTCACTATTATAAACAAAAATCAACATTTTAGATTCATTCATTAAATGATGTATGTGGTCTATAATTAAGATCATATACATTATTAATTGAATGAATCTAAAATGTATAATTTTGCTTATAATAGTAAACGAATAGTGTATTGTCCTTGCGGTTACCAACTAAACTATACTGATAGGATTAGGGTGCGTTTGATAGTCAGGATAGAGAGACAGGATATGATACATTAATCATATCCTGCGTAAATCTCATGTTTGATGCACCAAAGGGATATGATAAAATAAACCATTTTCATATCATATCCTGACTTTCCTTTGTAATTTCTATCCTGAGTATAAGCTGGGTTAGAAATTATCCTAATGGGATTAAAAGATCATTCCTTATTTATTATCTTGATATTCTGCCGTTTTTAAAATCTTGTCATTTTTAAAATAATGATAGCATGTATTTTCTATTATAATTAATAACATGTCATTTTTATAATATTTAATTAATTATGAGAGCAATTTTTTCATTTAATTATAATGATATCATATTTGTTATCATGTGTGCATCAAACACATGATATGATTAATGTTTATCATGTCCTTATCATATCATATCTCTATCCAACTTTATATCATATCCTGCTTATATCATATCATGACCATCAAACAGACCCTTAATGTCTCACAATTTTCTATAGAAATATTTAAAAAATTAGTAGTTTTTATGTTTTTTTATATTTGTTTCTTATACTAATAAGGACAGGAGGGGGGGGAGTATATAGTCTAATTCAGTTAAGTCTAACTCAAACTTTTAACTTTTAAATTCTCACAATAAATATTGGCCAACTTGAATGGTGGGTTTGGGCATGGACTTTCAATTTTCCACAGCTGCCTTATGCCACACGTAGGTAATGTTGGTGGGTACAAAATTAATGACTTTTGAATTAGTGTGTGGAATCGGCTTTTGAGCGAAAAACCATTATCCTTTCCTATTTGATTTCTCTTGCTTGGTTCAAATGCTTGCAATTTTTTTTAGGGCTTCTCTTGATTAACATCCCTCTCGATCAACAATCCTTGAAAGTCATGTCCTTTCTTTGAGAAATAAGGAGTTGAAGGATGAGGAGTTTCAACTTCCGCCACGGTTTTAAAGATATTCACACAAGTTATTTTATCATTTGTTAGTATGACTTTAATTTATTATATCATATGTTTCTTATCCTAAACAAACCGTGAAAGTATAAATTTCGGTAAGCTCCACAATCATCAATATCAACAACCAGTTCCCCCTCCTCGGAGATACTGGTTAAGGAAGTTAAAAGAGAAAATTTTAACTAAAAAAAACACTTTTTTAAGTTTTTAATGTATTGATTACACAACTTTCAATGCAAATACTATTTCCTTCACCAGTGTTCCAAGGACATTGGTTAGCATTTTCCATTTAATTATAATCCTTAGACTTTGTAGGCACCAGGCAAACAATAGTCATGGCACGATTTTGACTCATCCACATTTTTCTATCTACAGAATATGAACATTTAATTAAGTAACTTAAATCATGGGACTCGAATTTTCCAGATGTCTTCCAGATCCATAATAGTAGAACTGAACTGGTCAAGGGTCATTACTTGATGCCATGCCATCACAGCTAAGCAGACCCAAGGTCTTTATTTACTAAGACTTTTTTGCCCAAGGTGTTCCATTTTTCTTGGAGCACTTAATGCCAATGTTAGAGTAAAATATTTTCTCAGTTGTAAATTAAGATATAAGTGTTGGAGAGTTTGATTTCGGTTGGAACAATTTCTGACCAGACTAACTTGTCTTTCGACTTAATTCTAGATATTAAGACCCTCTTTCACTAAGAACCGAAGGATTAATTTAAAAAAAAAATAAAGTTATACACTATTAATAAACTAATTAAAACTAATTATATGCGTGAATATTATGGTACAAACATAAAATGATTCACTCTCTTTAAAAATAAATTTGTAAAATAATATCAATTGTCAACAAATTTAATACTACTATCCTTCAAAAAAAATTATTACTACTATAATATTTCAGTAATTTAGTCAATAAAGTATTATATTTAGAGACGGGTGTAATAACTGATAATTAACAATAATTTTGTAAAATTAAGATAATCTATCACTCATTTATAGTTGTTGTGAATCCAATCCCAAATTACACCAACAAAATTAGATATGTGGAGCAAAAGTCACTAGCAATCAAATCATCGAGCTGAGGTCTCAAGCAACACCAACAATAATAGATTTAGATCTAATCTAGTAACAAAGTGTAAAGGAAAACTACAAGCAAAGCAAGAACAAAGATTAAAAAGAGTAGATAAACAAACACACCGATAATTGGTTACTCAGTTCAGAATGATCCACATATAGGGGTGGAAATGAACTAGGTCGGGCCGGACTTTGTAAGACCTAAGTCTGGCCTACTTCAAAAATTATAGGCCTGAGTCTGGCCTATTATCCATCATAGGCTTATTTTCAAGGCCTAGCCTGACCTTTTTAAAGGCCTGATGAAGCCTGAAAACCTATTTAAAAGCCTATTTTACACTAAGGCCTAACAACATCTATAAGACTACCACTAAATAGGCCAAAACTTATGAAGGCCTAAAGCACACAAATATGACTTATACTAAATAACAAATACTTACGAAGGGCTAATCACACCAATATACCTGCTACTAAATAGCCAAATCATATGAAAGCTTGAGTTTATAAAAAAAGCATCAACATTATCAATAATGAAAGGTATATTATATATAAAAAGCTTAATAGGCCGGCCCGACAGACTTAATAGGCTTTTTTGTAAGCCTTAGCTTATTTAAGTAAATAGGCTTTATGAAAAGCTTGAGCCTGACCTTTTTATTAAACGAGCTGGGCCGAGCTAGGCTTTAAATAGGCTAGGCCGTAGGCCCCTATCAAACGGCCTAGCCTATTCCCACCCCTATTTGCATGTACTATTATGATTTTTGTTAAGCTGATGTTAATTTTCTGTTTTTATTTTTTGCATGTATTATTCTGATTTTTGTGAAGTTGATGTTTATTTTTTATTTTTTATTTTTCCAATGGCGTGACAATTTCAAGTGCATAAACAATGGGAAAAGGTTGGTGGTGTTACTTGATAATGAAAACAAATCTTGGTTGCAGGTACAATGGTTCAGAGATTTCCTAAGAGCCACTGGTCTTCAATGATTATAGGATGTCAGCTATTGTATTAGTAACCACAGGCTGCATTCTTCCATTGTCGAGAGATGACACGAGGAAACCTCTAGTTTCCATCTTTCGATGGGGGAGATGACAATGACACTTGATGACGTGCCTTGTCTGCTACATCTCCCCATCGAGGGCACGCTCCTGGATCACGATGGTCCGGTTTCCATATTGTTGCAGTTTATATGATGGTGCAGTTGTTGGGGGCTGATGTGGTTGATGATGAGGAGCAAGTGCAAAAGACGAATGGTGCTCACACACATTTTGGATTCTTAAGAAAGAATTTCAAAGCGTGTCTTCGGGAGTCCGGTTGACGAACAAAATTTCAAGCCGCGTCTTCGGGAGTGTGGCTGACAGGGCTATTAACATACCTGAGATGCAGAAGAAGCGAGACCAGACTCTCCGCATCTATTTGCCCTACTTGGTGGGTAACATGCTCTTCATTGACAAGAGTGGAAACTATGTGGGCGTGACATACCTTAGGTACTTCAGAGACCTGGAGCTTGTATATGATTATGTATGAGGAGCACGCGTTTGTACAGAGAGCTTAAAAATACCTCCCATTATAAGACTGGATATCTGGCAGGATACCTGACTTTGTTACATGTATATATCGTTGACTTTGTTGCAGGCTTGAGTATTTCAGCCCTTCAAGATAATCAGTTCCACGGATGCATGGACATGGACGATTAACATCCATGTGCCATGATGTATATACCGTTGAAGGGTCAGGCTTCACTAGATCCTGCAAGGGCGCAACTGGATGGGCTGGATCTGGGGGGTGTTAACATGAACCCTTACCATGATCACCGTCAGAATATTTGTTTGAGTTGATCAGTCGTTACTATGGATGGCTCAGATACGGATCTCGTAGGGTGCGATATCTTTCAGAGCGAGTGTTGCGCCAGTTTGGTTGTGTACAAAACGTCTACAGACATCAACGTGATAGTGCAAGTACCCAAATGACCTTAGGGGAGATCAATCGCCGCTATATGCACTGTCTTGATTATACGCTGAGAGATCAGGACTTGGGGCAATTGCTCTGACCGGTATTGAGGGAGCACATGGTTACATAAGATGGTTTTATACCATTTCACATCCACACTTCATAGCTCTGGAAGAGGACGTTCATGTCCCAAGGTCAGCTGAGCAGGAGGTCTTTGATGAGATTGTTTCCGAGGAGGAAGCTGACTAGGGGTATCTAGACATTACCATAAGGTTAGCGCGTATCAAAGATCATGTCTACATCGTCATGTGCAGTGGTGTGGTGGAGAGGGGGACTGCTGAATGGGAGAATTTGGAAGCAATTTTGCAAGAGGTTCGTGGAGGACAAATTTATCATCGTAGGCGTGGTTGGGGTGATCGGGCTACCTAGTAGTTTTACGGTGTCGTTGTAACATTTTAACAAATGTGATGTTTTTAATTTTGTGTTTGAATATTTTGATGTAACCTTCAGATAATTTGTGTTTAATTCATACAATCTATGTTTAATTTGTGTTATTTATTACTGTTTTCATTAAAGTATTTTCTTATGTTTAAGTCAATTTCTTACCATATGTATGTATCAACCAAAAAATAGTATGTATGTTTCTGTGCTGACAACATTCATAATATATAATCCGAAATATGTGTTTTCGTACACCACAATTTGCCTCTTCTAGGGTGTTTGACACTTTTCAAATTTTACAAGTCAAATTATTTTAAGGGGTTTCAGATTATAGTTTCTGAATCGTATGTTTTACTGAGACCTACGCAAACATCAACATGGTGCTTTGTCTTCTAACTAAGTGTTGCTGAGGTCTGCCAAAAAAGTGTTACTGAGACCCCACTAAATGTTGTTGAGGTTTGTCAAAAAAAAAAGTGTCACTGAGGTGTTTTATTTAGTTTTTTAAAGAGTTTAGCGGCGAAAATCACATACGTTAAGTGTTAATGGGGTGTTTGTTTCAAATTTAGTATATTTATTCCAAGAAATAATTTCCATGAGAATATAAGGAATAAAGTTTTATCCAGATATACTTTTAAAAAAATATTAGGTTAATATTTATATTATTCCCAAGAACCTTTACAATATGGAGGGTTTTTACAATATGGAGATTAATGGTTAGTATACATACTTGAATAAATTAATGAAGATAAGTAGTTTAGAAAACTTCCCTAAAAAATAAAAAGCTTAGAAACCTACCACACCATGGTGATATGCATGTTTATTAATAAAAAATAAAAACATAATTAATATATAATTAATTTTAATTTGTCAAAAAAATATATAATTAATTTTAAATAAAAAAATGTATATTAGATAAATCACACACAAATGAATTTCTCTCACTTTCATGGATTAAACATGACTCTTAGAGTCATGCAATTAAACCATTAACAACATCATCGACTGGATACATGAATCACCAATATATCTTACAAAAAATAAATATCTCATTTATTTTTAATGTCTGGAATATTACTCTTTGGGTCATGCATGTCCCCGAGTGTAAATACAATATATGTTGGAAGTACAAATTAATTGTAAATTTTAATTCTATTATATTTATATAGGAGTATTATGTATCTATTCTATTATCTATCAATTTTTTTAATTAATTATACAAATTCTATAACGTGTTGTTATTTTATAACCAAATTATAAATTACCTCGGTTGCTTTGAAATTAGTCTTGGAACGTCAACGATGTTAATTATATCATTGATCTTTGATTAATCTTTATCTATTCTTTTGTATTTTTTTTCTTTTCCTTTCTTTCTTCTTACACACATGTGTAAAACAAAAAGTACTTTTGTGAATGCAATTGTACCAAAAATTAATTCTCATCTAACTATTAATATATCCTATAAAAAAGAATTAATGCTCATACTCCAAATATTTATATATACCATATGTATTACTTACTATGCTCAAGGCCACCGCTATTATAAAGTTAAAACATGTATTGGTGTAAGGATTTTAACATGTATTGGTGTAAGTATTTTAAAACATGTTAAAACAACATGAGCATACAATTTCATTTATAATAAGTATTTTTTATGTGAGCATACAATTTCTTTTACGAATTCAATCTCATTCGTCAGTCAATTGGTTGGTGAATACAATTTCATCTCAATGGACACCGAATTTCCCGACATTGTTCATTCACCCATAGTCCGTCGCCGCCCCAAACCTTATGAGCAACACAATTACTTAAAGCCAACGTTGATGCTCTTAACATTATTCATATTGGTCTCACTTTATCTGATGCCCAACAATAACCTTTCTCATGCTGAAAACAATCGCTACATCCGAAATTCAATTTCTGTGACTTTAATGTGAATAAGGACCACCACAACAAAGATTCGATTGATATGCTCCACCGTTAGGGTATTGACTTCTTTTGTAACACCATTCACAATGTGGATTTTGTTCCATTTTGTTATGTTGATGTAGTGGTTGAGTCTCCTCTTCAACAACTTAGTGACTTAGTCTCTTTTGCTACATACTATTTAATATGTATTAATGGATATTGTGATTAAACTAATAAAACTATAACATTTAGTACATATATCAGTTGTTTCTTACAATATAATATATCTACAAGAGCATCCACAATGGTAGTTCTTTAATAGAGACTCCTTAAATGGACCACACGTAACACATCATTTATTTATAATATTTTAATAAAAGTACCTATTAAGGACTCAATGACTCCAATGGGAGTACACTGATAAGGACTCTAATGAAAAGTACTTAAATAGGCTCACTAACTTTACATCATTAAACAAAAATAATTTATTTATTAAATTATAAATTACCTCATAATATTTAATTATAATCCCTACTAAAATTAAATTATAAAATATTTATTTATTTGTATGAACTTAAATTCCTGCCACATTTGTTAATAATTTAAAAATGGAAAAATTAACATTATAAATTTTACATTCCTTCGTTAAAAAATAATAATAATAATTTGCATGAATTACATTTTATTTAAAATGATGACAAATAGATAAAATAATATTTAAAACAACTATTAATTATTAAAACATTACTTCTTTTGTAAGTGGGAACAAATAGTACATGTTTTATTACTTCTTTTAAACATGAGACCCGTTAGTTGCTTAGGAGAGAGTCCTTATATAGTTACTCGTTCCTTAACGGGGACTTATTTTTTCTTCCTCCAATGAGGGGTCCTTAACATGGAGTGGTCCTTATTAAGTAAAAACCTCACATTGGAGATGCTCTTAGTACTCAACATGCTTACTTATTAAAACTTTTCCAATCATAAACATTGTAGATTTTTTAAAAAGGTCTCATTCTGAAAGTATTAAATTTGAGAAATAAGTATGAAATGATAGATGAATAGAAAACGATGAAAAATTGAGGATTAAAGATTAGAGGATTGTTCAGGTTGTAATGGAGCAAACAAAGAGAACCAGGAAAAGGGTCTTCAATGGGTAAACAAAATTGAAGACAAATGAACCATGAACTTGTGGGTTTGATTGCTTTTTGGTTTGAAAGATGGGTGCTTTTAGATTTAGGTGTTTTTAGGTTTGAGTTTTTTTTATAGATTTGGGTGTTTTTGATTTGTGGGTTTTGAGTGTTTTCTTGGTTTTTAATTTTTTTAGAAGATAATGAGTTTTTTGGGTTAAGGTGGAAGTTGACGTTAAATGTGTGATTTAAGCTGTTGATTTTGGGTCAAGAGGAAGATATTGGTGATGGTTTAAGAATATGAAGACGAATGAGGATGTGGATGATGATGAAGGAATGATTTAAGAATATGAAGACGAATGAGGATGTGGATGGTGATGAAGGAGGGTGCATAATGGTGAAGAACAACTTATTGATTTGTTCATATTTTTCAATAGGGGCTCGCCTTAAATGTTAAGCCCAAATTTTTTTAGGGCTTTTTCGCCTGGTGCTAAATAGTCCATTGAAAATTGCTATTCTCCCAACAAAAAACATTCACTCTCATACAAACGGACTAAAATACGCCTAAGTGAGTTAACTCACGTTCGGTAAGCTGAAGTATAACCTACATAAGTTAACTCACGCTGAGTTATAACCTACATGAGTTAACTCACGCTAGGGTTATAACCTACACAAGTTAACTCACACTGGGTTATAACCTACGTGAGTTAACTCACGTGGGATGTACCAATGCAGTGAACATGACTTAAGTCACGTTGGGTTTAACACATACGTGACTTAAGTCACGAGGAAGTATTTTCGGAAGTTCAGTTGGGAGTAAGCAAATCTTGATGGGAGAAGAGCAATTTTCTAGTTTGTTAACCATCTGGGCTAGCTTGTATGACCACGGGCTGCCCGTTTAGTTCACATAACAAAAAATATCCTAAAAATTATAATTTTTTTTATAGATATCTCCTTAGAAAGTTGACTACAAAAGTGAAAAAAATCAAGGAATCGACACAAATATAAAAGTAATAAAAAAAAATGGTTTTGTTACTTAAAATTTTAAATGTTGAACATATAAATATATCTAATTATAAGACTATTTAAAGTATTTTTTATAAGGGTTGTCCCATTCAATTAGTATAGGGTCGGGGCCGGGCCGGGCTCGAATAGTATTTTTAGAACCTGTATTTTAATAGGATTTTTTTCCCTTGCACAATAAAGCTCGAAGCCGGTTAGAATCGGTGATAAAAAGGAAGGGTATCCTGTTTTGATAACTCTACATCTAGTCATCCCCGTCCAAAGACAATTTGCCTCAATTTAATTGATATGCATGTCCCGGAACTATGCGTATTTTTCTTTGCCTCTCCAGGCCTGTTCGACAATAAACTGTATACTCTTTTCAACAACTACCGGCAATTGCTTTGTTAATGAACTTAGTGTTTACATGTCTCTCCAAATTTCCTTTTACCCAAAGAAACGTGCCACCACTTGGCGGCGTATATCAATGAGTTTGTATATGAGGTCATACAAAGTAGAGAGCATTAAAATAAATTTTATACAATCGTAAATTTATTTTTTGATGCACCTTGATTAATTTATATTACATCGATTGTGCAGGTCATAGGAACATATTTGTCATGTCATGATGTTGCTTTTTTTTTATTTAAGGAATGTCATGATGTTGCTATGATGTTTTATTGTGTCGTTGAGACTATAAGGTGTGGGGAAGAAAAATAAAGGAAGTGTGATACAACTTTCACGGCTTAACTTCACATTCTTATTCTTATGAGCTAGTTTAAATATAAGTTAAATGGTTTGGCAGAGAATATGTTTTTAATCTAAAAGAAAAAGTTTTTAAATCAGTAAACACAAACTCAAGAGTTAGAAAACTAAAACTCAAACTCAAGCGAATTTAAGTTCTAGGACACATCAAAAAGGTTGATTATGGTTTTATATCATTTCAACACTTTTTAAAAACTAATGATAATAGGTACCATGATAATATAGGGTAAAAATTTTAAGCTTCAATTACCTATAATATCAATGTTTTATGCTAACATATGTTGAGTGTGTAGTTAAACATTCTTGACAAATTCAAACTCATTCCCTGTTCAATTTAGATTACATTGCTAAGGGAATAACAATACAATTTGTTTTTCGTATCATGGATCACTCCTTTAAAGATCGTACAAATCTCCATGTGGTTGCACACACAAATGTCCAAACTAGCTTAAGATACAAATACCAGGACATCTACAATTAATCAATGGTCAAGAAAGCTTCACCAAAGAAATTCTTTTTATAAGCCATTTGACCTCAAAGTTAGTATAAAAATCTTACAAGTCCTATGAAGATTGTAGAAACAACCATGTGGTTGTACACACAATTGTCCAACCTAGTGTTGCACATGGATATGATTATACAGTTCTACGAATACTAAAATATATATCATTGATCAACGATCTAAATAGTTTCATCAAAGGAACCGTTTCTTAAGTATAATTTGTTCTCGAAGTTTTTTTTTCTTTCTCAAAGTTAATAAAGTTAATATGATTAAAATAAATGAGGCGAAGTTGGCGTAGCACGGTGTCATTTCTTCAGCATAACGGTTTTATGTGGCTGGGTGCGGTCACGAGGAGGACGTTCAACATTTGTTCCTCTCGTGTAGCACATTTGGTAATGTGTGGCAGCTAGTGCGGTCGTGGATCAGTTTTGATGGTGTGGATTATCAGGTGATTACAAATCATTTTCAGCAGTTCATTTATTACACAAGTGGTTTGAAATCGCGACGGTCCTTTCTTCAGTTGATTTGGTTACTGTGTGCTTGGATTGTGTGAAATGAGCGTAACAACATATTATTTAAGCAGAAAGAAAATACTATGTTTAAAATATTAGAAAAAGTTAAGTCATATTATTTATGGTGGTTTCAAGATAAGAAAGTCCATTTTGTTTTTAGGACTCATATGTGGTGGTCGAGCCCGCTTGTATGTTTGAGTATCGACGGATTTGTATCTGTATTCAGATGCTGACTTTTAAATTCTTAATGGTCTCTTTAGTACACCTCATGTTAAAGAGATTGCTTGTCAGTGTTAATATATATATTTTTGCTTGTTATTTATTTATTTTTTTTAAAACAAATCAAAAGGAGATAAAACACCAAAATGAATATATTTTTTGATGTAGTGAAAATATAAAGGACTGAAAATAAATATATTTTAGCTATATAATAATAATAAAATATGAATTAATATTAACTCTAGATACTGAGTGGGTGGGCAGTGAAAAAAAAAAAAAAAACTCAAAACACAAATAACGTGGTAGCGATAGCGAGAGACATAACAAAACAAACATTCGAGATCGATCGATTGATTCATCCTCGACCTTTGCTGCATCTTCCAATTGCCGAAGACGACGAAGCTTGCTATTCTCGAGGCTTGAAGCTTCTCTTCTCTACCTTTTCCGGTATGTTCCTTCGATTTCTTTTCTTTATCTCTTTATTACGCCTCTTTCGTTTTTTCGATTTTGTTTCATGCTTTTTATCGATCCATTTATCGCTTTTTCTCATACATATGTAAGCATTGTAATTTCAATTGGGTATACATTCATTCATCTAATTTTAATAATCTCTATCAATTTTTTTATTTATTGATTCAAACCCTATCGGAACTATTTAACATGTTTTTTGCTGCTTCGTTTGGGAAATTAATCAACCCAAAATTTGTTTTTTATTTTATAAAAATCTTATCTGGGTAGTGGAATTCGTATATTAGATGTTGGGTCTTTCTTTTCCTTTGTCAAATTTGTGTAAAACGAAGATTAGGGTTTGGTTTTAATTGAACGAACAGTGTTGAAAATTAGGTCAATTTATGTTTTTCTATCAATTTTTGAGACGAAGTGCGAACAAGCATGGTGGTTAAAATCACGATTGAAATCGTATAATCGCACAATTGCGATTGTGCTTGCTCTCAGTGATTGATTAAGAGTATACACTGAATGTTTTTTGGTGAAATTGGGCCCAATCACCACAGTAATTCAGGCACAAAGGTGGTGGTTGCGCGGCGCACACTAGGGTTTGTGAAAGAACCCGTTTTATACAAGTGGGTCAGAAGACGACCTGAAGACCCTTTTTTACACATGGGTTAGTAGAAGACCCATTTATGCTTGCGGGTCATAAGAAAACCCGTATAGGAAATAGTTTTTTTTTCCTTAAAAAAACCTGCCCATTAATTATTCGTGCAATCATATGCTATCTTTATGGAATTTTTGTCATTTTCATTTGGGATGGTGCAAAGGTGGTGGCTGCGCAGCGCTTACTAGGGTTTGGGAAAGAACCCGTTTTCTGCACGCGGGTCAGAAAACCCGTTTTTACACGCAGGTTAGAGAATACCCATTTATGCACGCGGGTCATAAGAAAACCCATATAGGAAATAGGGTTTTCTTAAAAAAATCGTGCCTATTAATTATTTAAAAAATAGCGTCTGTCCTTTCCTATGCGTAATGATGCCTTGCTCCCTGCAACCTTCATGTTCCCTACAACTTTTTCTATACAGTCCTTCCTTGTCTGTTCCATCCTTCTTCTCTCTTGTGCGTCTCTGTTCGGTTTCACTAATTTATTTTCTTGTGACTTATTGCGTTATGAGTTTGTAAGACTTTTAGTGACTTGCTTATGAATTTAAATTTATAAGTATTTCAAGTGTGATTTAAGTTTCTCTTTGTCTTGTGCTATTTTGTATGCGCGCTCACACACACACACACACACATATATATAATATGACTTTGAGTGTTCTATAATCTTATGATTTGGGTTACAATTGTATGTTTTACAATTTTACGGCCCCTTTCAAATTTTGCGCAAAACCTCGATTTTAAATACATTGCGTACATGTAATTGATGTGCGGGGAACGTTCTCTCTCAACTTCAGTACAAATCTTTTGCCTTTGCTATTAATTTTGTACGGTTTCAGCATTTTTGTTATAGCAGTTTAAATTCCTGGCCAATGATATTCATTATTTTGTTTTATACATGTATCCTCCAGAATCTTTCTGTTTGTTGATGCTGAATAAGTGACACAGAATTAACCCAGTCAACAGTGCAACTAACCCATATGGCAGCACTTGTGTCTGGAGAGTTGCCACATCATGGAGCATCTGATGGAAGCTCTTGTAGAAGTTCTCAAGATAAGCAAGAAGAAGCATTGGGTCGCTGGTATATGTCTAGAAAAGAAATAGAAGAAAATGCTCCGTCAAGAAAAGATGGAATTGACTTGAAGAAAGAGACATATCTGCGCAAGTCATACTGTACATTCTTACAAGATTTAGGCATGCGACTTAAAGTGTGAGTTTTATGCGATTGCAATTACTATTTAATTATTACTTTCCAGTTACATTACATGCTTATTATGTGTTTGGAATTCTTTTGAGGGGTTGTATGTTTCATTTCATCTTGATGTTTTTACATTTCCTCTCATACACATACAATTTTGTATCTTAATGGTACACCCAACTATGCAATCTTAAAGCACTACGAGTATATGCTAATTCATATTTTTGCAAATTGATTGCTATGTTTACGATTGTAATTCTGATGTAATAATATGTTTATATTTGTGGACTTTGCAAGATAAATGTCAATTTCCTTTTAAATGTACTTGGGTTTTGTCATTATGCCGTAAATATTTATTTCCTAATCTTGAAATTCAATTGGAGGTTTGCATATTGATTGTAGCTTCATCCCCTGCAGGCCTCAAGTAACTATAGCAACAGCCATAATATTTTGTCATCGATTCTTTCTTCGACAATCTCATGCAAAGAATGACCGAAGGGTGGGTTGTTATGCTTTTAAATAGATATTTTGTAGGCATTTTACCTCCTCCCCTGATCTTTTGTAAGTTCCATTTTAATTTAGTGTGGCATGTTTGTGCAACTGATATAGTGGAGAACTAGCATATCATAAGTGCAACAAAATAAATATCCTAAAAGTACCTGTGTGTCGTTTTTAATTTGATTTTCAATGCTTGAAGTTGAAATGCTGTGTTGGCATATACATGGTGGATGGTTTTTGGTTTTTAATATTGACAATTTCAACTGCAGATGCCTGTTTGGTTTTGGATTTTTTTTTTAACAAATCAAAATTTGACACATTAAACTTTCAATTGAGCTGTGATATTGAACGCCTAGAACTTGTGTGTCTTGATGTCTAGAGATGGTTAAAATAGTTCTTACAAAGTTTGGGCAATCCGCAGCTCTTAAACTATGAGTTGGGGTTGAGTTATTAGATCTAGCTCAAATTTTAAAATGGTATCAAAGACTGTCCTAGATTTGTTGTTGGATCATATGTCTGTCCATGCTCTAGATGTACGGTTTTGAGTGGGAGAGAATGTGTTGAGATCCCATATTAACTAGAGATATGGGCAAAGTAGTCTTTGAGGCCTGGGCTATCCTCACGCTCACACCTCGAGCTAGCTTTTGGGTTGAAGAGTAAAGTTGTATCCAAAAGCTGTCAGAAATTTGTGTTTATGTATATGCTAATTACAATTTTAGTTCCGAGTTTATATGAATGATAGATATAAAAGCAGTATAAACTTAAAAGAAGACTTATTGGGAATCTCACAAACCAATTGACGAATTTCTTTTGCAGACAATTGCCACAGTTTGCATGTTTTTGGCTGGAAAGGTTGAAGAGACTCCTCGTCCTCTTAAGGATGTTATTCTCATATCTTATGAGATGATTCACAAGAAAGACCCAGCTGCTGCACAGAGAATAAAACAGAAGGTGTTTTATTATTGTTGGTGTTTTCATCAGTTAATTTCTATCCATTTGACTTCCCAATTTCTTGATTTATCTGTGATCTTGTTGCTATTGGTTTTGTCTCCAACATTTCTTTCTTGCTTTTCTTTATCCAATTATTGTCTTAAATTAAGTTTTTTTTTTAATTCTATTTGCTTTCAAGAGTAGGCTTCCCTCCAATTTGTCAGTTTCTAGGCAACACATCATCTATATTGGTCATAATGTGTGCTCAAACATGGTAGATGGGACCTCAATACTGAAATCCTATACAATTTTTTTGTAGCTCGTAGATAACAAAGTCTTCGTATGTCTTTTACTTGGGTGCTTAGTTACTCCATTCTGTTTCCTTTCAAATATAAGCAAAAAAACTAACACACTAATTAAGAATAGTAATTAATCTCATTGAATTTTTTATGTCAAAAAAATATCCGCATTCTGCAAAATGTCCTTCATGGAAATCTGTTTCATATGAATCAAAGAGGTTATTGGAAAATTAAATATAAATTAATTGAAGTTTATTATTTTAAGCATGGTATCATTAAATAGGGTAGAATTAGTTCAGATTTGCTTTTATTTTAGACCACCAAATTCAAAATTTTTGTGATTATATTTGAAACCGGAGAGAACACTATTTAATAAATAGAATTAATTGCATGGAACTTTGTCACTTAGCAAACATTTTTCTCTATAGACCATTTATTGTATAGTTGCTCTGATTTCACCCATTGCACTCAAACTGCTATATATCGGAAGGATCTCCCTGTCAGCTTTTGAATCCTTGTTTTTAACCCTGCTCTTTGTATTTTGTTTATCTTTCCATGACCCTTATTATATTTGTTTGTTGAATAGAATTCGTAAATGATGTAGGAAGTGTATGAGCAGCAGAAAGAATTAATTTTACTTGGAGAGAGGGTTGTACTTGCCACTTTGGCTTTTGACTTGAATGTCCAACATCCATATAAGCCCCTTGTCGAGGCCATAAAGAAGTTCAATGTTGCTAAGAACGCCCTTGCACAAGTTGCATGGAACTTTGTTAATGATGGGTATGAATTAAGTTTCCACACTTGTTCTAATTTTACTTAATTGAATTCATTTTAATAGTTTTTTTTGTTCACACACTGGAAAGTGGCTTTCAGGCTGAGGACATCACTCTGCCTGCAATTTAAGCCACATCATATTGCGGCAGGTGCCATTTTCCTTGCTGCCAAGTTCCTGAAAGTGAAGCTTCCGTCAGATGGTGAGAAGGTTTGGTGGCAGGAGTTTGATGTCACCCCACGCCAATTAGAGGGTTGGTGCCATCCCCTCAATTCATTTGTATACTAAGAAAGTTAATCCAATTGGATAATTTTGTGTGTTCCCGTGGCTTAATAATATAGTAATCTCTTCTATTGTCACATGTCTCGACTGGTTTATCCCTGTTTTCAGATCAAGTTAGGCTTTTTTCATTAGAGTACAGACCCACTTTTTCATTAGGCTTTTTCAGATCAAGTTTGCTATTATTTAAACAAGATGCTATCCTTCGGTGTCTCTCTATGAATGCTTTTGTATATCCTTCTGAGTCCTTGCTGTTTTTCTCTTGCAGAAGTTAGCAATCAAATGTTGGAACTTTATGAGCAGAATAGAATTCCACAATCACAAGGAAGTGAAGCAGAAGGGGTTGCTGCAGGGGGGGTGAGAGCTGCTGCAAGGGCTCCTGCGACGAGTGAGGAGCAGGCTTCAAAACAAATTTCATCTCATTCACCTCCTCAGCGCTCATCTGTGGAAAATAATGCAGTACCAGTTTCAAGAACCGAAAACCAAAGCAATGATGGGAGTGCAGAAATGGGAAGTGACATTACTGATCACAAGATGGACTCGGAAACCAGGGATTCTCAGACCTCAGAAAAGTTACCCGACAAAGATAAACTTGTTGGAGATCAAGAGAAACTTGTTGGCACAAAGGAGGCTGCAGAATTAGGAAGGAATGATGATACATCATTAAACAAGTCTAGCTTCAATGTTGGTCAAAATCTGGAGCGTCGGGAAGGCCCACTTGGTCAGTCACCCAAAGAAGCAATCAAGATTGACAAAGATAAGGTAAAGGCCATATTAGAAAAAAGGAGAAAGGAACGAGGGGAAATGACAATAAAGAAAGATGTAATGGATGAGGATGATCTCATTGAGAGGGAGCTTGAAGATGGAGTTGAAATGACAAACAAGATGATTGACAAAGACAAAGTAAAGACCGCGTTAGAAAAAATGAGAAAGGAACGAGGTGAAATGACAATAAAGAAAGATATAATGGACGAGGATGATCTCATTGAGAGGGAGCTTGAAGATGGAGTAGAATTAGCAGTTGAGAATGAGAAAAATAAGCAACAGAGAAGACAGAGCTTGTCTAAGCCTGATGATGAAGATCATGGTGAGGACCTTGAGAAAGAAAAAGGGGATATGATAGATGATGCTTCATCCTTGTTGAACAATCGCAAGAGAAAGAAGGGTAGCCCTCCAGCAAGTCAACCAGAAATGAAGAAACGGCTTGATTCCAATTATCACAATGATTTTTCTGAGTAAGGAGATGGGAAGGATAGATTTGGTTATGCAGACAGGGAACAACACATAAGGAAAGAAGAGAAAAATATTTGTTGAGGTGAATATTCTACTGTCCTTTATTTGCTTAATGTGATAAGGAATTGATGACTCTGGATGCTCTTGTTTACCTTCTGACATTTCTTAATTATGGAACGGGATGCCTCAATTTTGGTAGTGCAATGCAATTAATAGCTTATGCTTTCTTTGAGGGGATGTTTTGAGAATTTCACGCTGTTGTCAGGGGGTGCCTCAGTTTTGGTAGTAATGCAATTTCGTAGCTTACCCTGTCAATGAATTACTCAAAAAGAATTAGAATAGGGTTGCCAGTAATCTGCTAGTGTTTTTTTCCCCCTAAAGAAGTTAAACTGCTAAAAATTTCCAATTATCCTAAAATGCAGTAAAAATTTAGAACTGCCAACAACAGTTTAGAGATAGAGCTAGGCTTTACACATATCTAAAGGAAATAAGATACTGCCACTTTAGCTGTAGTAAATGGTTTTTTGAATAGGCTGAACAAATCTCTCTACACAATTTTTCTTCAATGACATGGTGAAATTTCAATTTTTTTTTTGTTGTTGCCATTTTTCTATGTCCCTGCAAATTTGCACTAGATTTTCACTACATTGAAAATACCTTTTTTACAAACCAAAAGGTGGTGTAGAGGCATTATTATACTAGCGTGTAATCTCATTTTGTCACCACACACTAACAATTATTTGCAGCATACGTGACCACCTAAGAATTCATTAAATATTTAAAAATCTTAGAAAATAGAAAATCTTCGTTTTCTTCTCAAAGGAAATCTCACCTCTCTTTCATCTTCACCCATCCTCCTTGAGCTTGATTTCCTCGTAGTTTTTGAAAAAACAGTTCAAGTGGGAACACCATTCATCCCTTTCTCAATCTCATTTCTTACTGTCCGAGCTAGGCATAACAATTGTATATGCTCCCAATTGTTGGAAAATTGTAAAGTCAAATTGTTACAATGTTATATAAGACATCAAAAGAGTAGTGCTAACATCAAATTTTCTTTTATTGATTAAAATTTACCCTCACTAATTTATGCGAGTCGCATATAAATTTCGTTAGATTAATGAGTTTTAACCAATGAAAGTGTTTTTTTTTAAAGTAAAAAATAGTGTGTCGTTAGCTATGCATATCTAAGAAATTTACTACATCAGCTCTACAAATAACTAACTATACATCATTAGTTTAAACACTTATTTATTAATCTATCACGCGGGTTGCACTTAAAAGGAAAAGAGAGACAACATTTATATAAGATGCTCCTTTAAATGAGTCTCAATTGGGATACCTATTTGATACCCGGGATTCTAAAGTAAGCTTCTCATTTGGGATGCTCTTTTTTTATTTTTTTTATGAGTCATGTTAACTTGTCCACTTAGGACACAAGATAAGGAACTCAAAAGTAGAAATATTCCCTCAAATTTTGTGCATTCTATTTACTATAAATTCAAAAATTAAATTGAATGCAAACATTCTAACAAAAAGTTACTATGTTGGGTTCCTTATCTTGTGCCTAGATAAGCCTTAAGGGTACAAGTTAACATTTCCTTTTTTTTTTTATTGGGGTGCTCTTAGTCGCTTCTAAGTTGGTCAAAAGAAAAAGTTGCTACTGTTGCTAGTTAGTTAAAACACTTGGCCTTAGTTTTTCAGTTGTATCATACAATCATATTATTCTTTTTAGGGAGGAATATTATACATTTATGATCATTTTTTTTATATAAATGATCATATTATTTACATGGTTGTGGCTGTTAGGATATATCTGTGTTAATTAAAGGGAAGAAGAAAATATCCCTCCTAAAAAATAGAAACATTAGCTTCATACGAATACTGATTGTATTACTATCACTATTTTAATCAATATTCAAGCTTTTCCCTAATTACCGTAAGTTCAAAATATACGAATAATTTAAGCATGTAAGAAATTACCAATTAAGAGAATTAGTATTGGATGATCACCCCTAACACCAACTTTAATACTACTAATACTTTCATTAAAAAAGAGTAATAGTAGTCTAACTAATCAATAAGCGTGTGTAGCACATTATGTAGTGGTTTTCTTTTTTTAAAGCTTAAAGCGACCTTTCAATGATGTAAAACAAAATCATAAATAGAAGAAGACAGAATATCAAAAAGAACAAAAGGTAAAGAAAACTAAAGAGAAAAAAACACATTGATTAATACATGAATCCTCAAAATGATACTAATTGTATAGCAATATCCCAACATTACAAAGAAGCAGCAATACTTATGAAAAACTAAGTAAATGCCAATAGATGCATCTTCCTTGTAACTTACAAAAGATATATTCAAGCATCAGTAAAACAACATAGAAAACTCCTTCCGGTCTTTTTGCCATGAAGAATCCACAATCCAAACCTATAACCTTGCCCTTAACACAATGTCAAATGAAATATATATATATATATATAGATAGATATATTTACACCAAATTATATCTCATCAATCATCCATAAGAAACCTATAACCAAATCAATCAAGCGGGCGAACGGCCGCCGCCGCCACTGCTTCTAGAGTTCTAGTTCTAATTAAAGTGAAATTATAGAAGACATTACTTTAAAAAAAAATAACGTCTCCCTCCCTTGTTTGTTTTATATATTTTGATCATAATCTAGATAGATTCTACTAGTATATAACATATAGCAATTTTTAATTTTAGTAATAATTGTTGGATTGCATCACCACATTGAATCACCATAGGCAGCTTGGTCCACCACCATGTCCATATCAAAAATATGTTTGGCTTGTTGTGATTCATTGATTTTTGATGATGGAGAGCCACTATAGGTTGGGCTAGTTGGACTATGTCCTGCACTGTTCCAAAATGATGATGCTGTTTGGCGCACCCTTAGGTGCACTGCCTCAGCTTGTGCCACAGCCAATTGGGTTTGTAGCACATCAATCTGTTGCTGAAGGGACGAAATTGCCCCTACACAACCATACACAGGGTCTCTTACTCTTGCATTAGCTTCATACACCATGCTACTCACTGCATCCCCTCTTTGATGCTCAGGTAAGTCCTGCAAATTAATAAGGACAAGTAATTACGTGAGTCTTAGATTTTGATAGAGACTAGAGAAGGTGACACGATGGAGACTAGAGAAGGTGTCAAAATAATCTACAATCACTATAGTTGGATATCTATATCAATAAATCAAAATCAAATGATTCATATTTCAACTTTACTAATCAACTTTTAAAACAAATCATCTGAACTTGAATATGGATGTCAAGTTGTATTCTTAAGCGAGAATCCCTGCAAAGACCTATAAACACAAACACTCCCCGGCTTTTAGTGTCAGAGACCGACACATAATTATATTAAATTATGTAATTTTCTTAAATTATATTAGTATCAATGTGTCAGTGTCCGTGTCTGTATCCATGCCTCGTAAGCAAATAGTACACGTCTACACCATTTGGGGCCTCACAGGTGGTGGATTTTTTCGAAAATGGAGATAGGGATCATACCCCTGTCCTGCTGCAGGGTCACGTCCCCAAACAGTTTACTAAACTACCCGTACATATGTGGGCATTTATGGGGACGGGACATGGGAAAAACTCTCCAAGGTGGAGAATAGAGACAGGTGGGGAGAATTTTGTATGGTTGACGATTTTGTGTATATCTTAGGTGTATCTAATTTAAATCCCACATAATATGTGACATATATTTGTGACATGTACTTTGACAATGAAAAATCCCACATAATATGTGACATATATTTGTGACATAGACTTTGACAATGAAATAAGGAAACATATTCAATGCTTGGCTAAAAACTTGACAATATCAGACAACTTCACGTGGTGTATATAGAAGGATAATGTTATTTGAGTAATTTTTTAATTTCCTAATGGCGCCAAATAGAAAGTAAAATGAAGATCCTGCGTTTGTGTTTTTGGTTTCTCAAAATCTCGTTGCTTGTTAAGTTACAAGTTTGTGCTTGACCCTTGACTTTTGGGGGGCAACACCACGTTTAGAAGCTCCTATTGGTTATCCCAATAAGAAAATGAATTAAAGAAAATGCTGCTATTCCTAATGCATACTTTATGATTTGTCTTATTCATTATTCATATTCATATTCATATTTTAGGGATCACATGGCAGACCAAAAGATGAGACAGACCTAATATTGGAATATGAAGAAATGAAAAAGCAGACAAAGAAACGATGTGAGGTTTGAACGCGGCTGAGAATGCCTCATCTTTTCTACCTTTTCTAATTTTTCAAGGGTTACCTCAAAAACATTCTGGTTGGTTGGTTTGGTGGTGTGAACATGGCTTTTGGTTACCTCAAAAACTAGTTTTACTATTGGTTATAGGAAAATTAAAATCCATAAAAAAGATTACAATGTGAATGCGTTATGTGTATGATGCATAAATAAATAAATTTCATTTGAATTACTTTAGTATTTTGAGAAAAGTATCTTCAGGTAGCCTGTCTTTTTCTCAAATGGAAAAAATTGTACTAACAAAGTGCAAAATTAAAAATCAATAATGTTAAACTTTTTTTTTCTTTTCTTAAAAGAAGTTAGAAGAATATGTGCCTAAAAAAATATTAGAAGAATAAGGATGTGTGGGGATTCAAATTCAATCATGGTCAAGGAAAGAAATTGGACAGAAAAAATATAAACATACTTATCATTGTTATCAACATGTGCTGAGTTAACCAATTAACGCCACCGGAGTTTGCATTCCTCTTATCTTATCTCATTTTTATATATATAAATTATTTTTTAGCAATATATAATAAATATAACAATCACAAATGTCAATTCGACAACCTACTAGACACATAAAGTGATTTTTTTTTTCTCTTTTAATCAGATTTCTTTTAATACAGACAAATCAAAAATAAGCTCATTACCACATTTTTATAAGGAGTTCAATTCTCTTATCACTTGTCACCATGTCGGTTTTATCTTTCCCTGCAATCATAATGGATGGTGTGGGGAAAACTTTGTAGCTAGAAATTGAGTAGTATTTATTTATACTACAACTCTTTCTATTTCATAATAATTGTCATATTTGCGAAAAAATATCTCAAAAGAGTACAATTTTTCAATTTTCAATGTAATTTTAATTAATATTTTCTAATTATATTCTTTGATTATTATCATGGGCATGACTGCAAAATTATTATTAATTGGGTAATTGGGTAGAATCATCATTTTCTTCCTAATTTACTCCATCTACCTAAAAATAAGTGTCACATTTGCGAAAAGAATTTATTCCAAAAAGAATATCATTTTAAGTTCCCAATGTAACTTTAATTATTTATGTGAATCGCTCTCAAATTATTATTATTATGCTTATTTACCAATTATAGAAATACATAAATAAGAACAAATTGGTAAAATCTAACACTCTTTTTGGTTTATCATCTATTCTTATCATGTGTGAAGTTGTCTACTACACACAAATATTTTGGATCGAACATAGTATCATATTTTCTTAATAAGCATGAAATGGTCAAATGTCATACTTATTGTGAGGTGAAACAGAGCAATACATCAGTATTTTGTCGAAAATGTACACTATTATTTTAAAACTATAATTGTAAATTAAGGAACAAAATTAATATTTCAAAGCTCAAAAATTTAAAGGACACAATTTCTGGTTTAACATCAAAGTAAAAAGAAGTGGGTGTTATCTCCGTAATTTTAGCTCAGTTAGTAGAAATATTGCATAATACATGTAGAGATCAGAGTTCGAACTCTAAACATCCCACTTATCTATATTTATAACGTGTAAGCTGCAACCACTAAATTACTTAATAAAAAAATAGCGGATGCTCTTAAATTTCATGTGTCATATTTAGACCCATAAAAAATGGTTAAGAACGCAACTTTAGTTTTAGCATTGGAAGGACATTAGTGAACCTCTTCCTGTTTTTGTGACAGTATTCCCTTTTTCAGTCACAATAATTATACCGCCATAAAACTTTCTTAGTATTGTTCTTGCTTTAATTTTATTTACAAAGATCTCATCTCATCTTTATAATCTTTCTATTTTCAAAGTTATTTGTATAATACTAGATAGATGGAAAAGAAAAAAAAAAGTGATTTCATCTTCTTTTGTACTGAAATAAGATGGTATTTTCATATTTTTATTATTATTATTATTACTACTATTATTATTATAGTTGTAATTAAAACTGAAAAATTTAAATATATTCTGAAAATAGTATTTTGTCGCATCAGTCTTATTACTATTTACTACTACAGTACCAAAATGTCATGTCCTAATATTATAATGTACTATATGAATAGGGTAAGAATTGATATCAGTTAACTTAAGTGGGGGTGGCAAAAGTAATAACATTAATTGAACAACTTACTATTATAATATAGGGTAGAAATAAAGGGTTGGATACGTAGAAGATAAGAGTGGAATGAATTACCTGAAGCATCTTGTTGACATTGCTAGCACCAAAGACTTTGTGAACATTAGCAAACTTGTGAGGCTCATCAGCAGGGAAGTAAGGAGCAAAGAGACAATCTTGAGCACACCTTCTTCTGAGAAGCTTGCATGCAGCACATGGTGAGGCTGCACCTTGCTTCTTGTTTCCACCTTCTTTCATGTTAATTAATTAAATTGTTCTATCCCTTCAAGCTCTAACTAGTACTGACTATCAATGTCTAATAAGACATATGAGATATTCTAGTGGAAGAAGAAAGATATATATAGAAAGAAGAAAAAAGTGAAAGGTAAAAGGAGAAAAAACAAGAGTGTGGTGTGGGAAGTGGAGTATGGAGAGCAATGTAGGGACTAGGGACTACTAGGAAGGAAGGTAGAGTGGCCTGCATTATATAATAATTAAGGATCAAAAAGAGCAAAGCAGCATGGCACCACCACTCCATGTGGGCCCTTTTTCTTACTCTAAACAAACTTTTTTTTTCATACTTTTGTTTCTATCTCTTTTATAACTAATCATTTTCTCTTATTTAAATAATTTATTTTATTATTCATTGATTATTCTTATTCATCTAATATACATTAAAGACACTAATGATATAAAAGATCAACAAAGCCAACTTGGTTTATAGCCCCTTCTACATTGTTCATTCCCTTTATCTATATATTTGCAAATTCCCTTTATCTATATATTTGCAATTTTTTTTTTAAGAAGCATCTATATATTTGCAATTAACATGCGCACTTAGATTTTTTCAATAGAATAAAAGTAGAGTTTTTTGATAAATCAAAGAAATATATTATAATAAACGATATTCTATCGTATAAGTCAATAAATTTATAGGTCTCATCAGTCACTTCGATGAATTAAACGTCATCATAGTGCTTTATTAAAAATTATGTATTTTTCCAACTCATTTATCTATATATCATTTCTAATAGTTTCTATTATATCACTTGTTAAATTATCAAAAAATGGATAGCTAGATGAAAATTACATGTGTTTATGGTTAACATGTGTGGTACGTTTGTTAGTTGGTTTACTAACAATGTTATTCAAAAAATCTTTGTCTCTGTGATAGTTCATCTGATTCAACTGACACAACTCATGATCTACATGGATGTTGAAGAAACTATATTGATGCTATCAAATATCTAGCCAACCGAGCTAACATGAATCGAATAGAAGAGCAGGAGATTGGATATCTTTCAAGTTTAGAAGACATGTATTGACACTAAAACAAAAAATGTTACTGATTATTATTATTTTTTTAAGAAAAAAAATGTTACTGGTTATATATAGTAACATTTGAACAATTGATAGATAAAGCTTATGTAACTAAAGAGTTTCAGTAACATTGTTTATCATTACTAGTAACAATTAAAAAATTTGACTTGCTTAATTTTTTTATCATCATTAGTAGCAATAAAAAAATGTCGCCTGCTTAAATATTTTAGACATGCTACGTAATTGTAGTTTCTGCATAAACTTCATTCAGATTCGATGAAAAACTAAGCATGTGTTTGTTTTGACGGTAAGATGGCCTATAACACACGCTTAAGCTGAAACTTGAATATATAGCTTCTCAATATAACATCCAAATTGACATTGCGATGCAAAATTAGTGAACTTAATGCGGAACCAAACGAAGCATAAGAAAATAGAAAAACTGAATTTGTAACAATATGAATACTTTTTCCTCTAAAGAACAATGAATATTTTTAGAAGTTATATGCACTCTACTTTCAAGTAGCCAATGCACCATAATGACTGTTCAAGAGTGCGGTTGAAAGTATAGAATGATTGCAGGCCATAAAAAAGAATTCAAGGCAGGTGAGTTAGGTTTGGCAGTAATATCCAATTTTTCATTTTTCTCAAAGATTAAACCAATAACAGACCAGCCGTCTAAGACAACGTGATGCATATTCCATGGTCAAAGCAAATGCAAACAATTTAATGTTTATACTTATAGGACAAAGTCCATCGACCGTTAGAGGAAAAAACTACCACTCTCTTTCGGTTAGTTGATTAGATTGATAATTAAGATTTGACAAAAGCAAAGCAACTCTCAAAGATTTCAAACATGGAAACACGATTGAATTGAATTGAATATCAAATCCAATGCATAATGGACCCACTTCTTAAAAAGACTTCCTCCATATGCCAACAAACAAAAATGGGTTGTTTAGACATCAGAATTTGATATCGAGTACGTTATACCTTAAAATTATTTGTATTTTATACATGTCGAAATTTCGTATTCAAATATTAGTGTTGATATGCCAAATACTTTTAATTCGTAATTCCTTCATTATACGTAGAATTTGCTGATTAATATTTTAATTAAAATGGTTTTCTCAATGATTTCCTTCTATATCTACCCCACACTAGATATGATACTATGAGCACACTAGGGTACATAGTAATTGTCGGTGTATGAAACCCATTCAAGTGATTGAATTGAATAATACACAACAAAGTGAGATGTTTCTAGCGTAAAGACTACATAGGTATAAGATTGTGTGGTTGAAAATATTTAAATAATTTGATTATCTACACTTATATCATCAAGATTTTTATTTTCGGGAGCTTAAAACATGGAAATTTTATGGCAAACAATTCTCACAGAAACGCTTACTTGATGGGTGACCTAAGAATTTTCTTAAGATGTTTATAAATAGAAACAAGAACGCTGAAAAAACTTATGTTGAATTTGTGACACTGGCCAATCCAACAAGAAGTACTAAAATGTTATATCATAGATCTTTAAAAATACCTCAGCGTTGTCTTCACAACAAGAGACTTGTATGGAGGCAGTAGTGGCTCCCGACAACCAAATATGTTGTTGACAATGATTGTAGCACGAGGAAGATATCAAGTTGCTCTATTGTGGTGCTGTTTGAAGCCATGAAGCACAACTACAAATCGTATTTTTAGTGTCTTTGACTACGGTGTCTAATGATAGAAACGACCATAGTCGAAAAAGTCGTAAATAGATAGACAATCTTCTATTTAAATTCAGCGATGATACAATAGTTGTTGATAGGAAAAAAAATGTAAATGGGTTAAAAAATGATATCACTAATATAAGTTTAATTCTAATTTCATATATAAACTAAACTTCAAATACAATTATATACACTTACAAAAAATTGATTTCAAAAGTAATAATATGCCTGTTCCAAATTTTTTTTTTGTAAAACTATATATTAGACACACCCCCATATTTATAACTCTTATTGTTCGATGAATAATAAAATATTATTAACCATTAAAAGAATATTATTAATAACAACTAGTTTAGCATCACAATCATATTATACACCTTTCATATCTTCTATGAAATGTTAAAAATGAAACTCAGTCATTTGCTGAAACTACATTCACAATTATTTTAGGTATGTTTTCATATCACAATATCCACGTTTCAAAAAATTATTTTCTAAAAAGATTTTTTCTCAAAAATAAATTCTTCCTAATTGTGTATTTGGCAAAGAAAAGGAAGGGTGTATACTAATATATGGAGGTATTAATAACATTTCACTAATTATGACTAATTGTTAAAATCATTGAGCGTGCATGGTGTTTAAGGAAATCTTTCGGGGTCCATTTTCCGTTATCCATTAAGCAATCAAAGTCATTAAGAAGGAGGGTTTTTGTTACTGTGATTAACCGACACTAATTATGTATAATATATTAGAAATTTCATGATACGATAAGATTTCCCAACATTTTCATGTGGGGCAAACATACTTTTCACACGTCACTTTTCCACATTTGCTTAACTTATTGTCATATTGTTTTTTTAATGAGAGAAGGAAATTACAAAAAGACTAAGAAATTAATCTAATGATATTATTACATTCCATCAAAATGAAGCTTAAGAGCTAAAGAAGAATAAGAAGATTGACGAATCGTTCACGAGAAAAAACCATGGTGCCTCAAGTTGATAATGTAATCAACGCAAGAGTTAACCTCTCTTAAATATGTTTGAATGAGACGTTTAAATCTAAAAGGTGGATAAGACGATGAATGTCGAGTGAGAGTGGCTGGAGAGCCAAGATGTGAGATGAAGTGTATCGAACAATCTAAAGAACAACCCGAGAATTACATTCCACAAAAAGAGAAATAGTACTCTAGTCATGAGCAAGTTTAAAACCCATGCAAAAACCCAAAAACTCAACAGAAATAACAGTAGAAGTTTCAGCAATACATTGGATTCCTTTGATGAAATTCTTAAACGAATCTCGGATTAAACCACGACAAGCTGAGAAGCAAGTATAGTGACAAGTCGGAGGAGGGTGTCAAACAATATGAAACTCAGTTCTGATGCTACGGGATATGTCTTGCACGATAAGCTTAACTTATTGTCATTGGCCACATATAAAACGGAATTAGTAATTTAATATATTTGTTTAAGTTCAATGCTACCATATACCTAATTAAGTTGTTTCAACGAAAATATATGCAATTCACTTTGCCACCTTATATTTTTCTAATGGGTAGAAAAAAACCAAATCATTCTCTTATGAAATTTCGTTGGATACCATCATTGAAGATTCTCTCAAAGCTTGACATTTGTCTAAAACTGCCCTACAATTTTAAGGATTACAACGGAAATTTATTACTTCTTTAAAGTAAAAATTATGTTTAAAAGTTATATTATTGAGCGGTCATTTGAGTAAACAAAAATTGATGTATTCGATCCAATTTTATAACTAAATATATGAGTAATATCTCAAATTCGTCCTTGAATTTTCACCAATCATCCAAATTCGTCCCTGAATTTTGCGAAATATTTATGTAGTCCCTGAATTTTACAGACCTCCATCAAAATGGTCCCTCCGTCCAAAAGCTCTGTTAGTGGTGATGATGTGTCTTCTTGCAAGATGTGTTGTCATGTACACGTGTCAACAAGACAACCACGTGTACAGGGACTAATTTGATGGAAATGGTAAAATTTTGAGATTTAACTTTTCAGTGTAATTTTTCTTGTGTTTTCAATTATACCCCTCTATTATATAAGGATCGATTTGAGACTTATTGTCATAATTTAAGGACTAATTTGATGGATATTGTTATAATTTAAGGGCTGATGTGATTGATTTTATTTCAGGTAATGGGTACAATGATATATGACATAAGAGGACTAGTGATTTCAAATGACAGGCATAAACAAACATCAATGAGGAGTTCTGCTCCACAAAATCCAACTGCTCCTGGAGTTATTAGAGTTCCAAATCCAAATTACAGGCCATCCGCTTCTACACAACTTCAATACATGGAGTTTATCCCAACTCCAGGATTTTCAAAGTAGTGATGCTTGTTTAAATTATGTTTTTGGACTAGTTTCATTAATGCTTTTTGGACTTGTTTAATTTATGCCTTTTTGGATATGTAATGACTTAAGAACATCAAACGACTTGATGGCTATGTAAACTCCAGGATTTCCAAAGCCGTGATGCTTGTTTAAATTATGTTTTTGGACTAGTTTCATTAATGCTTTTTGGACTTGTTTAATTTATGCTTTTTTGGATATGTAATGACTTAAGAACATCAAATGACTTTATGGCTATGTAATGTTATTTTTTTGGCTATGTAATGACTTATGAACATCAAATGTATGACTTATGATGGTATACAAATGTCTGTCTTTTTACAATCAAAGTGTTTGTCTTTTACTTTTTACTTTGTTCAGCAAATGTATGCACCAAGGATCACAGTGATATGTGTTGTGAAAATTCAAGGATTTATTTGATGGTATTTTCATTAATTTGGGGATCGATATGATGGATAGAAATACCATAGAAGGACCAATTTGATTGAATTTTTTTGACAGAAGGGTTGGATTCATTCATTGACAACCTCTTTTCATTACAAAATTACAACATTACACAGACTTGGCACAATACAATAACATTTTAAACAACTCAATTAAACAAATTACTCCTATCAATATCTTAATCAACCTAAGCTGACTTCCTACAAAATCAACTTTATCCATCAACCTTGCCCTCCAAACCTCTTCTCTGACACTATCCTTTGCCTTCTCCATCAACCTTGCATTTCTTACATGATCAGCACCATTATTTTTAAAATAACCTAGTTCTTCAGCTTCATCAACCCACACAAAAAATTTACAATTTTCACCATCATCTTATACAATCAAAAGAAAAAATCAATACTATTTAAACAAATCATTCACACATCACATAACCATTGTTAAACAAACTTTTGGCAGAGGGCAGACATAAAAAGGCCTTCTTGGGCTATTGACAATGTTGGTGTTTCTTACAACACAAATTCTAGGACACTAACATTGAAGTTCTCTCACATCATCATTGTAAATGGAGGTTGAAGATGAAGACCGACTGTTGTAGCTGTTTTTGCCCATACATCCACCACCCATCATTTCTGAACACCAAATCTTCAACAATGATCACTGATTTTTGAATTTCGAATTGAATCAAAAAAATTAGAGTTTTAAGTTTTTTGAATTGGGGAAGAACTTTGCCATCAATTCATGGAAGAAATTTTGAGGATTTTAAACTCTAGGTGACAAATTATAACATTAGGGTTCCAAATTTATATATTTGGGGAAGAAAAAGCTGTAAACGAGATAGAGGAGAAAGAGCCGTTGGGAATTTTACAATTTTCTAAAAATTAATCAATTTGGTCCTTGACAATTTTCTGAAAATCAATCAATTTGGTCCTTGACAATTTTATGTAAATCAATCAATTTGGTCCCTGCTTGCGTGGCATCTGACGTGGTAAGCCTTGTAAGAGGTTAACAGTACACACCACCTCCGTTAACAGACCAACTTAACGGGGGGACTGATTTGATTGACATTTTGTAAATTCGGGGACTAAATAGATCTTTCGCAAAATTCATGGACGAATTTGGCTGATCGGTGAAAATTCAAGGACGAATTTGAGGTATTACTCCTAAATATATTAACTATAATTGAATAAAATGTCTCTTATAAATAAGACCGAAAAAATTATAAACTCAGATCTTTGAAAATAATTACCCACCACGATGAATTATTCACAACAACTGCATAAGATGAGAAATTTTAAAACTCATTTAGTGAGTGAGACTATTTGGAGTATCACAATCTATGAGTCATGTCAATACTTTTTTGTAGAAGGACGATGGCTTTTTTCTCATCATACTTCTCCAAGTACATTTATTACTTTTACTATCATTATATTCGCTCTATCTCAAAATATAAGTCAAATATATGATATATAAATTCAAAAATATATGTAATTAATTATGAAGAGAAAAAAGCTTAAATTAATATTTCATAGGTATTGTAAAATATATAACATAAGACAATTAGATTGACTTATATAGGGTGAGACATAGGGAATAAATACTAGAGATGTTGCAAGGCATGAAGGATTTCTTTGGATTTGATATTATGGCATGATGATGTATTTGACTTTTTAGAAATTTCTATTACTTTAATTAATTAACGGACGTCCCTTTCTTTCAAAAGAAATTGTTGTTAGGTCTACTGCTATAAGGAGGTCCCTCTTGTCATCTCTTCTATAGAATCTTTAACTTATTGAAGCAAAGTGCAGTAGATTATTTTAGAAAGATTCCCATAATAAAAGAATTTAACTCACAATTGTAATGATAAGTTTTTTTTAATAAATAAAGCATAAGAGACATCTCAAATGCTTAAGGCCAATAAATTTCTTCACACTTAAAAGGGGACAAAATTTAGGGCGGTTCACAAAGTAATAGGAAGTGACATCCTCACTATATGAGGGTCCACATGACCCTTATTGCATGTTGCCCTATTCATAGAGTAAACAAAGCATGGCCAACAAGATTACTGTGTTTTTGTCACTAAAGAAGAACTGTATTGGAATGACTCAACATATACTCAAACAATGATAAACCATGCATTTGGCTTTATACATCATCTATTAATCTTGTCCCAAAGATCCCATGCGATCCATTGGCCCCATGCTGGATTTTGAGTCCATTGTGTTATACATCACTAACAGTGGAGCACATTTTTAGATCCCTTAGTTGGGGTGGATTGAGGACACGGCCACCTGAATTTTTTGTACTTCTTAGTAGTACATGTATATACATAACGTAACATGATATTTTTAGATGATCTAATCAAATATTTTGAGAGTATTATGTACTCTTCAAAGACAAATGCCAGCGTATGATTGTTACATAACCAGAGCCTCTTACTCGAGTTTGTTGATACAGACGACTTTAAATAAAACATTTTACCAATTTAGCTTTATGTTTTAAGCTTCTTTTTTTTTGTTACAACTTTATGTTTTAAGCTTCCTACATATATTTTAGGTTTAATATAATTTCTTGTAAAAAACAATTAAATAATAAATTTTGTCATGTTTAACCGTGGCTTACTAAAAAACCGATGCATACATCCAAAGCTGTCAAGAGTTTGTATTTACAAATCAATCTTCCGTGTAAATGTACTTCTAAATATAAGTAAAATTAGCCAATGAAGATAAATATGATGAATTTTTTAGTGAATGATATGTAAATATTTTTATTACTGTTTGCTAAGTCCTGCTCTGATCTTGGTGAACCCCTCACCTAATCTTTTTCACCAAAAAAATAAAAATAAAGTTTAGATGAAATTAAAAGGAAAAAAAAACGAGTGGGAGATTTAAGAAACACCGAGGGGTGGAGAAAGCAACGCCATATAGAAGAACAATTTTTCATCATCAGAAAAGAAAGAACTTTATTTAGTTGAAAGAGAAGAGCACCTTTAAGCCAATAAAAAGAGAAAAAGGATTCCTTTTTCCACCCCACTCATTTCCTGCACACCCTCCCAAATTCTCAAATTGTCTCCATTCAATTATATAATCCGAAGCCTGATTGTGCTATTTTAGATTATATAATCCAAATCCTATAAAAATTCCCAAATAGATGATCAAAGGTCTTTGTAGGCTCCTCTAAAAAAAAAGGTCTACCATCCCAAAAAAACCGCACAACAATTTTGAAAATGGTATGAATGTTCAACGGTGACCATGATATTATAACCACACTCCAAAGGTAAAATAAGAAAAAAGAGACTAAGGAAAGAACTGGGGAATTGCAATGAAAATGAAAAAAATGCAGTGATATCTATAGCCACAACAACATCATAAAATATAACTACAAAACATGCAAAATCTTCCCAAAATGCATTAAATATCACAGTCAAAATTCCTGAAAGTTTCAGATTATATAATTCAAATACATGCTCAATATTAATTCGGATTACATAATCCAAAATACGCCCAGATTGTATTAAAATTGTGATTTGGGGAGTTTGACACGTTTTATATAATTATCTTGTATTTGACTCATTTTAATTATAAATCTGAATCGTACTAAATCATTGAAAGCATAAGTTTTAACTCAGTCTGAATATTTTTCAGATTATATAATCTGAACTAATATTGCATGAGTTCAAATTATATAATCTGAAACCTTCTAGAATTTGGACGGTGGCTAGTTAAGCAATTCTTCGGAAGGTCAGATGATTTTGAATCAAAATGTGGTATTTTACACGTTTTATTGATTTATGTACATTCTATGTTATCTTTTTGACCTTTTTTCTACAAATACCCTCACTTTCTTTCATTTTGTTCATTTTGAAACCCATCTTCATCTCCTTCTTCCCTTTTCTTTCTTACTTTTGTTTTGGGAGGCTATGATGTCATGGGTTCACTGTTGGCCTTCCATACGAAGGGTCAACATAAACCTTCATGTTATATTATGTGGTTAGTATGAATGGTCAAAAGATGGTTGCCTCTCCATATTGTATTCGATATTGGTTTATTTTGGATTGTTTAGATTAATTTCCACCTTCTCATGTACACCCATGAATTCTGAACTTCATGTTACTCATCCCAAGAGACATGCCAGATAGAGGACATTCCAATTTAATTGAATGGAATGACAGTTTATCATTTCAAATCTGTACAATAAGAATTTTTATCAAATCACACATCGCAGTATA